>SWCE01003199.1_pt1 | contig 178892 bp, 158 predicted proteins | sample 4690061 | NCBI WGS metagenome assembly SWCE01 (sample SAMN10267279, study PRJNA491770) | bioreactor metagenome | isolation source: DHS bioreactor inoculated with subseafloor sediment | place: Japan: off Shimokita Peninsula | collected 2012-10 | reverse complement strand
CCCCCCCCCCTATCGCACCATCAGCGTTCCCGCGCCATGTTCGGTGAACAGCTCGAGCAGTACCGAATGGGCAGTCTTGCCGTTGACGATCACCACGCCTTCAACGCCCCGATCGAGCGCTTCGATGCAGGTTTCGACCTTGGGGATCATGCCCCCCGAGATCGTGCCGTCGGCGATAAGCTGCTGCGCTTCGCGTACCGAAAGCTCGGGGATCAATTCGCCATCCTTGTCGAGCACCCCCGGAACGTCGGTCAAGAACAGCAGGCGCTTGGCAAATACCGCCCCCGCGATCGCGCCGGCAAACGTATCGGCGTTGATGTTGTAGGTGTTCCCGTCCCGGCCCGGTGCGACGGGCGCTATGACCGGGATCATCTCCGAGCGGGCCAGAAGATCGAGCAGCGTGCGGTCGATCTCGACAGGCTCGCCGACGAAACCGAGGTCGAGAACGCGCTCGATATTGGAGGTCGGGTCGACATATTTCTTGTTGGCCTTTTCGGCAAACACCATGTTGCCGTCCTTGCCGCACAATCCGATGGCCCACTCGCCCTCGGCGTTGATCATCGCCACGATCTCTTTGTTGATTGAGCCGGCCAGCACCATTTCCACGATCTCGACGGTGCGCTTGTCGGTCACCCGCAAGCCGCCCTCGAATTTGGATTCGATGCCGAGCTTTTTGAGCATGTCGCCGATCTGCGGGCCGCCGCCATGAACCACGATCGGGTTGACGCCCGATTGTTTCAGCAAGGCCACGTCGCGGGCGAAAGCCTTGCCCAGTTCGGGATCGCCCATGGCATGGCCGCCATATTTAATGACCACCGTCTTGTTCTCGTAGCGCTGCATGAAGGGCAGGGCCTTGGACAGCACTTCGGCGTCGTAGGCGTTTTCAAGTCCGTCGGCCATGAGGCAAGGCAACTCCGTTTGGTCTTGAAAACTTCTCTAACCCGAACGCGCGCCCCGTGAATAGTCCTCGCCAGGCGCCTTGTGATCCAATTACGGATGAAGCGCGTAGTAAAAAAAGCAATTGTTACGCGATAGGGAGGGCGCCTATGGCCGATACCGCTGAAATTGCCGATCTTCTGGCGCGTGTCGCTCTGCGCGATCGCGACGCGTTTCGTGCCCTCTATGCCCGCACGAGCGCGAAACTTTTTGGCGTGAGCCTGCGTATACTCTCCAACAGGAGCGAAGCCGAGGACGCCTTGCAGGACGTTTTCATCAAGGTCTGGCAGCGTGCGGAGGGCTATCGCCCCGATGCCGCGAGCCCCATGACGTGGCTGATTACCATTGCGCGCAACAACGCTATCGACAGGGTGCGTGCGCGACGGTCGGGTCATACAGATATTGACGAAGCGTTCGATCTGCACGATTCCGGGATGACGCCTGAGCAGTCGGCAATGAACGCCGATGACGGCAACCGGATCGAGCAGTGCATGGAACAACTCAAGCCCGAACGCGCCGAAGCGGTGCGCCGGGCCTATGTCGAAGGCGAAAGCTACAATGAACTGGCCGACCGGCTGGGCGTCCCGCTCAATACGGTACGCACCTGGCTGCGCCGGTCGCTCCTGGCCTTGCGCGACTGTCTTGGAGCATAATAGACGAAACGATGAGCGATTTTGACGACAACGATCTGAACCGGGACGAAGAGCGCCGCGTGGCGGTTGCTGAATATGTGCTGGGACTGACAAGCGCGCAAAGCCGCGCCGCAATGGCGCGTGCAATCGAGTCGCGCCCCGATCTTGCTGCCGAAGTTGCCTATTGGGAGCACCGCTTCTCCGCCTTTAATGAAGATTACGTGCCCACAACGCCCTCGGCGGGGCTCTTGAACAAGATTGAGCAAAGACTGTTCGCCGATGTGGCCGCCAAAACGCCCTGGTACAATTCGCTCCTGCTCTGGCGGTCGCTGGCCGGGGTCGCGGCCGCTGTGGCCGTACTCTCGGTTGGTCTCAATCTGCTCCTGCCGACCGTCGAAACACCGCTCGATACCACCCAACTTGTGGCGGCGATGCAGACAGTCGACAGCGACGTGAGCTTTATCGCGCGCTATGATGCGGGCACCGGGGCCTTGCGGGTGAGCGGTACCGGCTCGCCGGCCGGTGCCGGCAATGATTATGAGCTCTGGTTCATCGAGGGCGACAATGCACCGATCTCTATGGGTGTGATCGATGTGGCCGAGGCCCAGACCATTGCAGTCGATGAGACGCTGCGCGGCCAGTTGGCTCAGGGCATTACGCTCGCCGTCACGCGGGAAGTCGAAGGCGGCTCGCCAACCGGCGATCCCCAGGGCCCGGTCGTGGCAGCCGGCCCGATTGCCGCTATCTGACATTTTTTTTTCGAAAAGCTGAAACTTGTTGTTCTCACGCTCCGTAACTGGTCCCGAACTTCCCCAAAAAGGGGAGGTCAAAACAGATGATCTTTTAGGAGACGAACACCATGCAGACCCGTGCTATTGCTCTTTCAGCCCTCCTGGCCACCTCGGCGCTGACTGGCGCTGCTTTCGCGCAGGACAACCCGATGGTCGGCGGCGCGCCGATGTCGCCGGACATGAACATCGTCGAAAACGCCGTCAATTCGGCCGACCACACGACCCTGGTCGCTGCGGTGGAAGCTGCCGGTCTTGTCGAAACGCTGCAGGGCGATGGCCCCTTCACAGTATTCGCCCCGACCAACGACGCCTTCGCCGCCCTGCCTGAAGGCACCGTCGAGACGCTTTTGATGCCGGAAAATCTCGAAATGCTGCAGCAGGTTCTGACCTGCCACGTGGTTGGCGTGGAAGCAACCGCGGCTGACCTTGTGGGCATGATCGATGCCGATGGCGGCAGCCACACCATCGAAACGCTGGGCGGCTGCATGCTTGAAGCCACCTATGATGGCGACACTGTAACCATCACCGACGAAAACGGCACGGCCGCGACCGTCACCATCGCCGACGTCATGCAGTCCAACGGCGTCATCCATGTGACCGACGCGGTTTTCACGCCGGCCATGTAAGCAACAGGCACCGCGGCTCAGCGTTCGCCCCCAATCCTGACAATGAGCCGCAAACTGCGCCCGGCCCGCCCTCCGTCGGCCGGGCGCAACCATGTTCAGCCCCGATACACGCGGGTTTGACTGGATCGCGAGGCAATTTGCTGGGATAAACGCCGCAAGGAGAATGACCATGATCGACCGTCGCAATTTCCTGCTTGCCGGCACCGCCGCCACCAGCGCCGCCACATTGGGCTTTGTCCTGACTGCCAAAGGCGCCGAGGGGGATTTTCCCTTTACTCTCACCGAAGCCGAATGGCGCGAGCGGCTCGACGACATGCAATATTATGTGCTGCGCGAGCACGGCACCGAGCGATCCTTTACCTCGGAGCTCGACAAGCTCTACGAGCCCGGCATCTATCATTGCGCCGGCTGTGCGCAGGCGCTCTATTCGTCGGAAGCCAAATATGACAGCCGCACCGGCTGGCCCAGCTTCTGGGAAGCGCTGCCAGACGCGATCGGCACTTCGATCGACACGACATTCATGATGGTGCGCACCGAATGCCATTGCTCGAACTGTGGTGGACATCTGGGCCATATTTTCGATGACGGACCCGAACCGACCGGCAAGCGCCACTGCATCAACGGCGTCGCCTTGACGTTCGTCCCGGCCTAGGGTCTGTATGCGGGATCGTTAGTCTGCGGTCCCTCCCCATGTATCTCACCATCATTGAAACGGGCCTCGTGCCAGAGCCATTGCGCGGCCGGTTCCGTCCCTATCCGGAAATGTTTGCCACCATGCTGGCCCGCCATGGCGCCGGCATCACACCCCGCTTCGTGCCTGTGCTCGAGGGGGCGCCGCTGCCCGATCCCGCAAAGCAGGAGGCCGTGCTGATCACCGGTTCGCCAGCCGGTGTTTACGACCCGCTGCCCTGGATGAACCCGCTGCGCGATTTCATTCGCCAGGCCCATGAAAGCGGCACCAAGATGGTGGGCATCTGCTTTGGCCACCAGATCATCGCAGACGCCTTGGGCGGAGATGTGCGCAAATCGGAAAAGGGATGGGGACTGGGGCGGCACGTCTATGACGTCATGCCTGTTCATCCCCATTTCGTGCCGGGTGTCGAAAAATTGGCCATAGCCTGTTCCCATCAGGACCAGGTGATAGCGCCGCCGCCAATGGCCAGAGTGATCCTGCGCAACGAATTTGCGCCCAACGCAGGGCTGGTCTATGCCGGGGGCAAGATACTGAGTTTCCAGCCTCACCCGGAATTCGAAGACGATTATGCCAGCGCGCTGATCGATCTGCGGCGTGGCAAGGTTTCTGACGACACAGTCGAAGCGGCGCACGATTCGATGAAGACCCGCTCGGACAGTGTGGTCCTCTCGGGAGCCATCAGCCGGTTTCTGACCAGCTAAAAGTGTGATCAGGAAAAGTTGCAGACTTTTCCGGTTCGATCACGCGCCAAAGCAAAGACTTAAAGCCACAGATCTATTCAATCGGGCTGCGACTCTAAAGACCCTCGCGCAGCCGCGCCACTTCCCGCCGCAACACATCGATGCCCAGGCCCTTCTCACTGGAGGTGAGAATGATTTCGGGGTGAGCGGCGGGGCGCTTGGCGATGAATTTGGCCGTCATGTCCACTACGCCGCCAAGGTCCTTTTCGCTGAGCTTGTCGGCCTTGGTCAGCACCACCTGATAGGACACGGCAGCCTTGTCGAGTTCGTTCATCACCGTGGCATCATTGGGCTTGGGGCCGTGGCGCGCATCGACCAGCACATAGACGCGGCGCAGATTTGGCCGCCCGCGCAGGAACTGGTGGATCAGCTTGTTCCACTTTTCGACTGCCGGCTTCGGGGCCTTGGCAAAGCCATAGCCCGGCATGTCGACGAGCCGGATGCCGCCCTCTTGGGGGGCGAACAGATTGAGTTCCTGAGTCCGGCCCGGCGTATTGGACGTCCGGGCCAGCGCCGATTGGCCGACAAGGGCGTTGATCAGTGAGGATTTGCCGACGTTGGAGCGTCCGGCAAAGGCAATCTCGACGATATCGTCGGCCGGAAGATCGGAAACGCGAACGCAGCCCTTGAGGAATATCCAGGGGCGCGCAAACAGCAGGCGGACAGTTTCAGGCAAATCGGTCATTTTGGGCGATCCAAAAAAGAAGGGCCGGTTTCCCGGCCCTCGCGCTTGTCGCTATTCGGCAGCCTTGGGCTTGCGCTTGAACGAGCTCTTGATGTTGCCGAGCAGGTCAACGGTCACGCCATGGCGCCGCATGATGAACCATTGCTGGACGACCGAGAGGAAGTTGTTCCACGCCCAGTAGATCACCAGACCCGCCGGGAAGGTCGCCAGCATGAAAGTGAAGATCACCGGCATCCAGTTGAAGATCATCGCCTGGGTGGGGTCTGCCGGGGGCGGGTTTAGCCGCATCTGCACCCACATGGTGATGCCCATGATGACCGGCCAGATACCGATGGCCAGGAACGAGCCGATAACCGGCACCGCACTGGGATCGTAAGGCAGAAGGCCGAACAGGTTGAAGATGTGGGTGGGATCGGGCGCCGCCAGATCCTGAATCCAGCCAAAGAACGGCGCATGGCGCATTTCGATGGTAACGAACAGAACCTTGTAGAGCGAGAAGAACACCGGGATCTGGATCAGGACCGGCCAGCACCCCGAGATGGGATTGATCTTTTCGGTCTTGTAGAGCTCCATCATCGCCTGCTGCTGGGCAGCGCGATCGTCCTTATGCTTTTCCTGGATTTCCTTCATCTTGGGCTGCACGCGCCGCATATTGGCCATCGAGGCATAGCTCTTGTTGGCCAGCGGAAAGAACAGCGCCTTGACGATGACGGTCACCGCCAGGATGGCCAGGCCGAAATTGCCCAGGAATTCGTAGAGCAGCCGGATGAGATAGAACATCGGCTTGGTGATGAAGTGGAACCAACCCCAGTCGATCATCAACTCGAACCGGTCGATCGAATAGGCGGTCTCATAGGAATCGATGATCGATTCAACCTTGGCTCCGGCAAAGGCCAGGCTCTCGTGCGACGCGCTGCCGCCTGCAGGAACAACGACAGCGTCCTGGGCGACGAAATTGGCTCGGTAGTCATGACCGCTCGGCGCGCTGGTACCGTGGAAATAGCGCGCGTTGATCGCCTGTTCCTGCGGCGGAATGATCGCGGTGGCCCAGTATTTATCGGTAAAGCCGAGCCAGCCGCCCGTCGAGGCGAAATCGAGCTGGCCTTCGTTCTCGAGGTCCGAATAGGAGCGCTCGACCAGATTGGCATCGCCAAGAACCCCGATGGGGCCTTCGTGCAGAATGAAGAAATTCTGGGTCTGGGGCGTATAGAGCCGCGCGATGCGCGAATAGGGGAACAGGGTCACATCGCCGGCGCCCGAATTTTCAACGCTCTGGTCGATGGTGAACATGTAGTTCTCATCGACGCTGATGGTGCGGCGGAAAATCAGCCCCTCGCCATTGTCCCAGACCAGCGTCACCGGTGTTTCGGCGGTCAGCGTGTCGCCGCTTTCAACGCTCCATTCGGTCTGCCCGGTGGGCAGCGCCACATCGCTTCCCTGAGCGGCAACCCAGCCCTGTTCGAGATAGTAGGGAACGTCCGAGCCGACCGGGGACAGAAGCGTGATGGTCGGGCTGTCGGGGTCGGGGGTCTCGTTGTAGCGCAACAGATGGAGATCATCGATGCGCGCGCCGGTCAGATTGATCGAACCGGAAAGAGCGTCTGTTTCGATCGCCACACGATCCGAGGCGGCAAGGGCATCCTCGCGCGTCGCAAAGACCTGGGTGCCGGTGTCCGCCGATGGCGCCGCGCCGGCAACGCCATCGGCGCTGGGGGCCGCCAGGTCTGCACTATCCTGAGCCAATTCCTGCTGGGCCGAAAGTTCGGCCTGGCGCTGGGCCTGATCGAGCTGTGGTCCTGCGATAAAAAACTGCCACCCAAAGAGCACGAGCATGCTCAGGACGACGGCCAGGATCATGTTGCGATTGTTTTCGTTCATGGCTTTGGATGTCCGCTTGGCGCTTGGGCCGGTCTGTGCAGGCGCGCGATGGCCTTGCCGAGTTCGCGCGTCAAATTGTCGAACGGTTCGGACAGGCTTTCGCGCCGCCCGATCAACACATAGTCGTGGCCGGCGACCAGCCGGTCCGAACAGGCCCTCACAGCTTCACGCAGCCGACGCTTGATGCGGCTGCGTTCGGGCGAATTGCCGGTCTTTTTGGTCACGGTGTATCCTACACCGGGAGCAAGGTCGGCAACAGGTGTGGCCTGCAACACAAAGCCGCGCCTGGCAATTTTATTGCCCCGCGCGGCTTTAAGAAATTGCGCCCGTTTTTTCAGGCGCCGTATCGGCAATGCCGGGCTATCCGGCATATCGGAGCGAGGCCCGACTTATGCCGAAAGCCGCTTGCGCCCGATCGCGCGACGGCGATTGAGAATCTTGCGGCCGTTCTTGGTCGCCATGCGGGCACGGAAACCGTGACGGCGGGCGCGCACAAGATTGCTCGGCTGGAAAGTACGCTTCATTATGGTTCATCGCGCGCCGGTCCGCGCGATCCTCTGGTTAAGCTTGTCTGTTGTCTTTAAGTCTTGCGCGAAAGGGAATGGGACAAGCCGTCCCGGGCCATCGGCAAAGGTTGGGCGGCTTATAGGGAAAAGGTGGGGGCAAGTCAATTGTGCTATGGCCACAATCGCGTGTGTTCTCTGGCGCTGGCCAGCGCGCTTTGGCCGCGCTAAAAGCGGGGCAATAACCCATCATGGATTCGGCCGGGGTCTTGGATCAAGGTCAAAGGTTGAGGGCAGCCGCGTGGCGCAGGGCGACAGGATCGATCTTTGCATCGTTGGAGCCGGTCCGGCCGGGATAGCGGCGGCCGAGCGTGCGCTGGCGCGCGGGCTGCGTGTCGTGCTGGTCGAAGCCGGAGAGTTTGGCGGCGTTGCGCACAATTGGGGGGCTCTGCCGTCCCAGGCGCTGGCCGCCGCAGCAGAGCGAGCCGACCATATTCGCAACGCCAGGAATCTTGGCCTGGGCACCGATGAACCGCGCATCAATTTCGCCCGCATCAATGCGCGCATTCGCGCCATGATCGAAGATGCGAATGCGACCGTTTCTCCCGAGCATCTGGTCGGCCAGGGCGTCGAGATCGTCAAGGGCCGGGCCCGGTTCACCGGCCCGGCCACGATCGAGGTCGCGGGACGCTCGATCAAGGCGCCCCATTTTCTGCTCGCCACCGGATCGCGGCCCATCCTGCCAGACATTCCCGGGCGCGATGGTGTACCGTTCTTTACGCCAGAAACCATTTTCGAGCTAACCCGCCGCCCGTCTCACCTGATCGTCGTAGGGGCGGGCGCGACAGGGTTGGCGCTGGCCCAGGCCCATTTGCGGCTGGGCGCCAAGGTTACCGTCGTTGAAATGCTCGAGCCATTGGCCGGTGAAGACAGCGAACTGGTCGATATCGTGTTGCGGCGTCTGCGGGCCGAGGGGCTTGAGCTGCGCATCCACACAGGGATCGTTTCTATCGCCGGCGGCAATGAGCAGGTTGCCCTCGATATCAAGGCCGGACCCGATGAAGAGCGGATCGAGGGCACCCATTTGCTGTTCGCAACCGGGCGGGAGCCCGATTTCGAGGGATTGGGCCTAGAGGCTGCCCGTGTGCGCATGCAGGGCGCGCGCCCGGCGCTGGCGCGGTTTGGCCGGACTTCGAACCGCCGCATCTTCCTTGTCGGCGACGCCGCCGGACATGTCGGGGTTCACGCGGCGCGCCACAGCGCCGAGCTCGCTGTGGATGCCATAGCCGGTTCGGCAGGCGCCGAGGGTCTGGTGCCGCACGTCGTTGATACCAGCCCTGCCATTGCCAGGATCGGCATGACCGAGCCCGAAGCCAGAGCACGATTCAAGGATCGCTTCGAAATTGTCCGCATCGCGCTGGCCCAGACTGACGCGGCCCTGGCGCGCGCCGAGCGGCATGGCCATGCCAAGATCATTCTCGACGACTCGGGCAGAGTGGTGGGCGCAGGCGTGGTGGGCCCCACTGCCAGCGAACTCGTGCCGGTCTTTGCCCTTGCCATTGCGCGGAAAATGACGCTGTCCGAACTCGGTGGGCTTGTCGTGCCATACCCATCTTTCGCCCAGATCATACCCCTGGCCGCCGCCGAATATGCCCGGGGCCATCCCGGCGCCGCGTTCACAGGCTGGCGGCGTCTGCTTAAGCGTTTGTTGCCATAGGTAAAATCGGATTGTAGGCTGGCACAATGACACGCGACATCGCCAAGGTGCCTGGCCCGTTCTCCGGCCTCTCCATAAAGATCATAGCGGCGATCGCGCTGGTCATTCTTCTTGTGGAAGTCGCTGTTTTCCTGCCCTCGCTCGCCAATTATCGCGTTGGCTGGCTCGAGGACCGGCTGCGTGTCGGCGGCGTGGCCGTGCGGGTATTCGACACCGCCCCCGACGTTATGGACCTGCCAGCCGAGATCACCGACCCGCTCTTGCAGGCTGCCGGCGCCATCGCCATCGTCTATCGCCGTGAGGGACAGACCGATCTGATCGGGCTCGAGGCCGTGTCCATGCCCGAGCAGCCCCATCTGGCCGATCTGCGCGACACCAACCCCATGCGGTTGATTGTCGAGGCGCTCGATACTCTGTTTCTTGGGGGGCAGCGCACCCTGCGCATCGTTGGCGTCCCGCCCGGCGCGGGCGACGCCGTGGTCGAAATCCTGATGCCCGAGAGCCCGCTGCGGGCCGACCTTCTGACCTATGCCGGCAATATCGTGCTCGTTTCCATCGTCGTTGCCGGGGTTACCGCTTTTGTCATCTATATCCTGGCCGAGAGCCTTTTGATCGGGCCGATCAAGCGCCTCACCAACCAGATGCTGGCATTTCGTGAAAATCCCGAAAACGGCACGCTGGTCATCGTGCCTGACGCGGCCCGCAAGGATGAAATCGGCATTCTCGAGCGGGCTCTGGCCGACACGCAGGCCGAACTCTTCGCCATGCTGCGCCAGCGCCGGCATCTGGCCGATCTGGGGATGGCTGTGTCCAAGATCAATCACGACCTGCGCAATATGCTCACCTCGGCCCAATTGCTCTCAGACCAGGTGGCCAATCTCGATGACCCCCAGGTGCAGCGCCTGGCGCCGCGGCTCGTAACCACGCTCGATAAGGCGATAACCTTTGCCCAGACGGTGCTTGATTACGGTCGTCAGCAATCGGCCCCGCCCCGTGCCGAGCCAGTCGATCTGCGGGCTCTCGGCTTCGAGGCCGCGCTTTCGGCCGGGCTCACGGGGCATCCTCGGATCGTGTTTGAAAATCAGGTTCCCGATGATTCGGTCATTCTTGTCGATCCTGACCATCTTGCGCGCGTTTTGACCAATCTGTTCAAGAATGCACGCGAAGCGCTTGAGGCCAGCCCCGATGTCGCAGCGCCCCATGTCCAGTTTTCCAATGAGCGGACGGCTGAGGGTATGCGGCTCGTTGTCGCCGACAATGGACCTGGCCTGCCGCCCCGCGCGCGAGAGAACCTGTTCGTTGCATTTGAGGGCTCCGCAAGGGCCGGCGGCACGGGCCTGGGTCTTGCCATCGTTCGCGAACTTGTCGAAGCCAATGGCGGACGCGTGGAACTGCTCGAGACGGCGCAAGGCACAGCTTTCGCCATCGATCTGCCGTCGGGCACCGCTGGGGGCGTCTGACGAATTTCCTCAAAAACTTCCCCCTCTGGCCCCTTGCAATGGCCGCCGAGCCAGTATAAGCGTTCGCCTGCCGCTCGGGCGAACTGCCCCGAAACCGCGTTCACCGCAACGGCACTGCGCGCCCGTAGCTCAGCTGGATAGAGCACCAGACTACGAATCTGGGGGTCAGAGGTTCGAATCCTTTCGGGCGCGCCATTCATTTCAAAGACCTGGATTGCGTCACCAACATCCCGCTTGCGCAGCGAGGATAAATCCGGGTCGCTGATCGGCGCTATAGAGACGATCGACTAGCACCTGAACAGGATTGTCATCCCGACATTAACGCGTTCTTTAGCACGCGCGACTCGTCGCTGCGGAGCGAAGCATTCCGTTAACTGTGGGCGGCGAGTATGGCTCCAACATTGGAGGCCACCCATGAATATTTTCAAGACAGCTCTGGCATTCGCAGCCGCCCTGATGGCTAGCCAACCAACAATCGCAGGTGAATGGCAGGCTGATCGTCTGCGCGGCGTTGTCCTGGCCATGGTCGATGAGACCTGGATACCAATATCGATTGGCGACGTCATCGAAGACAGCCGCATTATCCGCACGGGCGCCAACGGTCATGTAACGTTCCGGTCAGGCGAACAGGTGCTGGAGATGCGGCCAAACTCCCAGATCCAGATTTCGGCGCTCGAAGGACGTGACTATACATGGGTGCTCCATTCGGGGGGCGAGATCACGGCGGATGTGGAAGCTTTGGATGTCGAGCACTTCGGAATCCGGACGCATCATATGGTAGCGGTGGTCAAGGGCACTCGCTTTACTGTGTTCGCTGACGAAAACGGCGGCGACGTCTCGGTTGAGCGTGGCACTGTGTCGGTCACTGAAAGCGAGCGCGGTCTTTCGGTCGCGATCAATGCCGGTCAGCGTGCCGTCGGCGGCTCGGGCAGGCTGGCGGTCGAGGGACAGGGCCAGCTGCCTACGGTGATCGATGCTGCAGGACGGCCGGTAAACGTGCCGACAGGCACCCAGTCCAATGGTATGTCCAACAGTTCGGACGCGCCGGGCAATTCGGGCAACGCACCCGGCCGTTCGGGCGAAGCACCCGGTAACTCGGGGAACACGCCGGGACAATCGGGCGGTGCACCAGGCAATTCGGGTGATGCGCCGGGCAACTCTGGCAATGCACCCGGTCGTTCGGCCGAAGCACCGGGCAACTCCGGCAATGCGCCCGGTCGTTCGGGCGAAGCGCCTGGCAAATCCGGAAATGCGCCAGGCAATGGCGTTGGGCAGGGCTAGGCGATAGCGCGCGTCACCGGAGGCGGGCGATGTTCCGAACGCAAGCTGATACATCGACTCGGAACCGACGTTACCGTCTGGCCGGAGCGGTGCTCATTGCAGTCGGTCTTTTTGCCCTGGCCGCGCTCAATGCGACGGTTTCGCTGGACCGCGACCTTGCCGATTGGCGTTTTGGCCAAAGTTCGCGCGCAGCATCCCAGGACATCGTCTTTCTCGATATAGACGGAGCCACTATCGATACCGTCGGTATCTGGCCCTGGCCGCGCGCGGTCTATGCCCAGATCATCGACAGGGCGCTTGAACTGGGCGCCTACGATGTCTGGGTTGATGTCGATTTTTCGGCGGTCAGCGCCCGCGGGGACGATGCGGCCCTTGCAGATTCTCTGGAAGCTGCGGGCGGGTATGTGTATCTCGCTGCGTTCCAGCGGAATGAGAGTGGCGATCTCACGCGCCCACTGCCAGAGTTCTTGAAATACTCGGACATGTTCGCTGCTGGTGCGCTCACTGACGTGCTGGGCATCGTTCGGGCAGTGCCTTCTTATGCGTGGAGTCAGGAGGGCGGCATTCCATCGCTCGCCACCGCACTGGCGGGAGGCAGTGAAGGCTCTTCGTATCAGTCGCTCGACTACGGAATCGACGCTGACACCATACCGAAAGTTTCAGCGCGAGACCTGCTCGATGGCACAGCCGAACCCGATCTGATTGCCGGCAAGCATGTTGTTCTTGGCGCGTCAGCTCTGGAGCTGAAAGACCTGTTTTTCACACCGAACCAGGGGCCACAGCCCGGAGCGGTGGTTCAGATCCTGGCGGCCGAAACTGCACTTGCAGGCCGTGGGCTCGTTAATGCCTCACCCTGGTGGATGACCGGGGCCGCATTATTGCTTCTTGCGCTACAGGTCGCTCTGCCTATTCATAGTCCCATCGTGCGCATCATCGCTCTTGCGATTGGAGCGCTAGCGGTAGAGGGCGTTGCGCTTGCTCTCTATCTTGGGAGTGCCGTGATGCTGCCCACCGGCATCTACCATGCTGGAACGGCGGCACTGATGCTTGGAACCGTAATCCTTGATACCCGCATTCTCGGCTTCCTGGTCCAGCGACTTGGCGGCGAACGCGATGCCTTCCGGGCCATGCTCAAGCAGGTGATCGCGGACAATTTTGATGGCGTGTTGATAGCGCAGCCCGATGGCGAGGTCATCTCGGCAAGCCGTTTCGCAACCGAATTTCTTGGGTGTGCCCCGGTAGGCCGGAATCTCTCGGACCTTTTGCCCGTCGAAATCGGCGTGGCAATAGATAATGCCATCGACTGCAAGACGAGCGTTCAGGGCGAAGCGATAGTAGAATCCGAAGGCCGGCCCCGAAACATTGAGTATGTGGCAACCCACAGCACATTCGGCGAGCGAAAGCAGAGCATTGTCACGGTAACGTTCCGGGACATCACGGCACGCAAACACGGCGAAGCCAGACTCCGCTATCTTGCCGATCACGATCAGCTCACAGATACCTTGTCGCGCTCGGGGTTCCTTAAGCGCCTGCATGATGCACAAGGATGCGGGGAGCAAGTGTCCGGCGTCTTTGTCGTTCAGCTTGAGCGATTTGGCACCATCACCGCAAGTCTCGGACACTGCGCTGGCGATACGCTGCTGCGCCAATTCGCAGATCGGCTACGAGCCAGCGGGTTTTCGGCTGTTGCCCATCTGGGCCAGGGTCAGTTTGCCGTGGCAGCCTTGTCTGACGAGAGGATCGAGCACCAGTTCGAGATGATCGGCAAAACCACCCGTCTCGCTTTCGACCTCGAGGGTCACACGGCAGCTGTCGGCCTGAGTGCCGGCTACGCCGATGCAGACGCTGTGGAAAATCCCGAGACCTGGCTAAGCCGTGCCGAGGCGGCACTCATTTCCAATGACCGGCGAAACCTCAACCAGCTTACCCTCTACGATCAATCTCAATCGGCGCAGGTTTCTCGCAATCGAACGCTTGAGGCCAAGCTCGCCAAGGCGCTCGAGGATGACCAGTTTTTCCTTCAGTTCCAGCCGCAAATCGACCTGCGAACCGGTTGCATGATTGGTGCCGAAGCTCTTTTGCGGTGGCGGCGCGGGACCGAGATTGTCCCCCCGGGGGAGTTCCTGCCCATCGCGGAAGAAACCGGCATGATTGTCGAAATCACCCGTTGGGTGTTGGTGGAGGCCTGCCGGACTGCGCTGCGTTGGACGAACGGCATGCGTGTGGCCGTAAACATCTCTGCTCTGCATTTCGAACTGGGCGATCTGGCCGCCGACGTCGCGGCGGCGCTCGACATCACCGGACTTCCTGCCGATCGCCTTGAGCTCGAGATCACTGAAACAGCAACCATGTCCATGCGCGCGAACGTGGTTGCCGAGCTCGAGAGACTTAGATCAATGGGTATTACCATCGCCATCGACGATTTCGGGACCGGACAGTCCTCTCTGGCCTATCTCGACCAGCTGCCCTTCGATATCCTCAAGATCGACAAGGCGTTTATCGATCGGCTGGCCGTTCCCGGAGCCACGCCCGGCATAGTCGCCGGCATTATCGATATTGCCCAAACGATGGGAAAGCGCGTCCTTGCTGAAGGCATTGAACACGCCCACCAGGCCGAAATTCTCAGAAAGCTCGGGTGCGAATTTGGCCAAGGCTATTACTGGAGCCGACCGATCGAGGGTGCACTCATCGCCCAAGCGGCGGCTTGATGGCTCTTAAAGCGGTGATGTGGGCCATTTCAGTGCTGCTGCGGCCCCGTGGGGCGCTTCGGTAGCGCGCCCCACACCATTGCTGTGGAAGGGGAAGCCGGGCGGATCTTGGGCGTTGACGGGAGTTCCCCGCCGAACGTCTATTTGGTTTTCCTGCGCTTTTCGAAACTTTCAACGACGCCCTCGGTCTTGCCGGTGGCACCGGCCTGGGCTTGACGCTCATTGCGGACATTCTGCTGATGGTTGGCGCGCAGGCTGTTGCGACCGTGAATGTCATCGGCATAGTCGAATTCGTCGGGTAATGCGCCGGGCTCGACCTTCCCAGCGGGCTTGGCGCCCTGCTGGCCCGTGGGGTGAGCTCCCATTTTCTTGCCGGCATTTGCCATGAGATGTCTCCTTACTTTTGTTTCAGCGGGCTCAAGTCTCGGGGGCCAACGGGCCTGGCCGGGGGCAAGTTCCAGCGGTCATGCGACAGCGTTCACCTGAGTGAGTGCGGGAACCGCCGAAAGCGGGGCTCGTTTCATAAATTGAACGTCTGTTCACCAAGGAATCGAGCTCATGCCGATCTACAAGCTGTATCCACTTGCTCACCCTCAAGACCCCGGTTGGGATTTGGCAATGAATCATGGCGACGTGCTGGTTCGCGCCAAATCTAGCGGAGACGCACGCCTGGTAGCCGCAGAAGCTGAGGCCGCTTCCGCCGATCGTCACAACGAAAACGACGACATCTTTTCCATCCGCTCCAGCGCCTTCACCGACGACAAGCTTTATGGCGTACAACAGATCAGCGACGGCGGATTGAACCCCGAAGGCAAGCGCGGCGTTATTGAGGGACATGTTCTGACGGCCTGACGCTGCTTTCGCGCTGCAAAAAGGGCCCGGCGAGGTAAAAATGCTTGAATGGGTATCAGATAACGGCGCGGCCCTGTCGGTTGCGTCAAATTTCGGCATGCTTATCGTCTGGGTCGTCTACCTCGGTACCTTCCTGCGGCAATACAGACGCCAGACCCAGCCAAAGATCGTCATCAACAGGGCCGCAGGCAGGAGCCTTGATGCTGAGTGCTTCATCTCCAACATGAGCACCGAGCCGATCTATGTGGAAGCCATCATCGTCAGCTTCGAGACCGAGGGAAAATGCTGGTCGGCGACGGTTACCGATATTGTACGTCGCGACGGCGAGGATATTCCGGACGATCCCCGTCAGCGCACCCGGCAAGGTCCGATGCGGTCCGGTGACTATATGCCAGTGGGCAGTTTCAACGGTCTTCTGGAGCGTATTGTCGAGGAAAGTCCCGACCTTGAGGCGATCGATAATGACGATTTCGAGAAAGCGTCTCTGCGGGTGAAGATCCTGGCTGACTACGCATCCGAAGAATTGGTGATCGGGGCGGAACGGGTGTTTGATTTTGCGCAGGACGGATCGGACTGGTTTCTGCGCAGTGGCACATCCACCCATCAGATCCGGTCTCGCCGTCAACGCCGGCGTGCACAGGAACAGGTGCTCGGATAGGCCAAAGATAACTCAGGTTGTCTCCCGGGACAGTCAGAAACAATTCGCATCGGCGGACATTGATCTCCGGGATGTCGCTGACGTCAGGCGACTGAGATCGAACACAGATTTAAGGAGAGTGAGATGTTTCGCACCTTCCTCACAGCTACGGCCATTTCGACCCTGATGTTGGGTTCTGTCGTCGCGCAGAACCAGGATCAGACCTCTCAGGACGACGGGCTGGACCTTCAGTCCGCCCAGAACGACCCGATGGCTACAAATGCCGGACAGGGGGTGACCGTCCGCAGCAGCGACACAATCTATATCGAGCCCACGAGCGACGGCCAGTTCACGCTCAACTTCCAGATCGGACAGGCCGGAATGGGCACCGCCGTTGGGCAGCAGCCCCAGACTGCGCCAGGGCAAACGATGATGGACCGCAGCCAGCTTGAGCGGGGCGATCCCGAACAGCTGTCCGTCGACAATCTGATGGGCTCGGATGTCTATGGCGCCAACGATGAAAACGTCGGAAACGTAAACGATGTCCTCCTCACAGCAGAAGGCGAAGTCGATGCCATGGTCGTCGACGTCGGCGGATTTCTCGGCATCGGAAGCCGTCAGGTCGCGCTTGGCGTGGACAATCTGGAGTTCATGGTCGATGCGGGCGGCATCTGGTACGTGTTCACCCCGTTCACCAGCGAGGAGCTGGAAAATCAACCCGAATACAATCCCGACACCTATCAGGACGACCGGGAGAACCAGCGCCTGACCGCGCAATAGGTTTCGCGTCAGGGCCGGGAGCGTCCGGAAGTCAATGTGCGGGGCGGGGTCGACTTCGACCTCGGTCCGCAGACATCGGGCGCCAACGCGCCGTCTGACTAACTCCCGATATCCGCAGCACAGCGGAAGCCGATCATGGGAGAGCGGGCAAGACCCGCCCCGACGGCCAGAAGTTTAACCGAGCGCTCCGGCGCCAACGGGCCGGATTCCAAGTGCCAGTCCGATACCTGGGGCAGGGGCGCGCAACCGCCTTTAAGGATCGCAAAGCGGGTGCGTCCGTCGTGATGTTCGCTTTCGGTCAGATTCCAGACCATCGGTTCGGCTCGGTTGAGCAGGCCCCGATGCGCTGCCACCTGCCATTCGTCTTCAGTCGGCAGGCGCAACCCCGCCCATGCCGCATAGGCGCGGGCGTCGTCGAGTTCGACATGGGTGACGGGTTCGTTTTCGCTCCCAGGGCGCGGCGTTCCCTTGTGCCAATGGGCCAAAAAGCGCTCTCGACGCATGGGGTGATAGTCGGTTGCAGCCAGAAACTCGGCAAATTGGCCATTCGTGACCTCATCGCGCGCAATGGCGATGCTGTGCGCAATGAGCGGACGGGTCATTGTTGCGATCTGGTGCAGCCTGGGCGGCAGGGGTTTCCATTCTTCGATGTAAGGCGTTTCGCCATAGAGCCCGGTTTCCCGCAGCCGATAAGTGACTGTCAGTTCTCCATCAGGAACCTCGAGCAACGCCATGCCGACCGGGACATGTTCGTGGCGAACGATAGGCGCCCCGATACGCTCTGTGACGCGGGCAGGAAAATCCGGGGCGACCGAAGCGATGTCCGCCCCTGGCGCGGCGGGGGGAGCAGCGCGGTTCACAATGCAGGCAATGGCGCCAGCCGGCAGGGTGCCCGAAATCGCAATACGTCCGTCCGATTGCCGCTCGGTGGCCAGTGTCGCGCCGGACACCAGATCGATCCATAGTCCCTGCTCACCCTCGCTTGGCTCAACAACAAGCAGCGGACCGGCATAGTCTTGGCCGCGATTGACGAGGCTCCACAGGCGCCCCGCCCCTGTTTCCCAACGCGAGGCATAAACCTCTGCGTCGTGACCAGGATGATCTGCCAGCGGTGTCCAGTTCTCGGAAACAAAATAACTGGCATTTTCAGAATAGAGCCGACGCATATTGGCAAGAATGGCGCGGTCCCGGTCATTCCACCCGACCCACACGCCAAAGACCACCGGCCACACCAGAACGCCGGTGCCGTTGAGCCAGGCGGAATGGAGTTCGTCGAGATGCGAGCGGTTCCAGCGGCGAATGTGATGCAATTCGTGGCGGCGCTCGAACCATTTGGCCCGCAACACGCCGGGCACGTTCGAGTCGGCAAACCACTGCGCCCAACTCATCGTCTGATCGGCAATCTGGGCAAGCGGAACGCGGGATTCGCACTCGATGGGAAGCGTTGGATCGATGGCATCGAGCGCGGTGCGCAGGCGTGAGGAGGCTTCCTTGGAGGAATCGAGGAAGACCGCGTCAAAGCCGCATCGCTCAACGATCGCGGTAACCTTTTCGATCGCTTCGGGACCAGAGCCCGTCTCCCAGGGGTAGTAGGTGAAATAGACTTTGACCCCGCGCCGCTGGAAGGCCGCGACAACTTGGGGAAGCTCGGGAATGTCCTCGAAAAACGCGAAATGGTCGCGGGCATCAATACCGAGAACGGGATAGGCATTCCAGAGCATGACGGCGTCGAAGCCGCCGAATTCGGCCTCGCCAGCATCGAGATAGGCATCGACAGTAAAGCGCCCGGTGGCAAAGTCGTAGAGCCGCTCGTCCCACAGCCAGACCATTTCCACAATGCGGGGGCCGGGCTCGGCCATCACCTCGTAGCGATGCGGATCATAGCCGATCCGGCGCCGGGCCTCATCGCGCCAGCGCGTGATGGCGGCGCGCCAGGCTGGCCAATCGACCGGGTCATCGGGCGCAGCAAATATCTTGGCTTCATCAAGGACCGAGAGATCCGCGTCGGGGGCGAGCGGAACCGGAGTGGACATGTCGATGGGACGGGGGGAATACGGGGAGAAACCGGGGCGGGTCATGACAATCAGTCAGTGTGGCGCGAAAGGATCGAACGGGCACGGGCGAGAATCGGGGCATCGATCATGCGGCCGTCGATTGTGAAGGCTCCGGCCTCGGTCATCCGGGCAGCGGCAAGAACGCGGTGGGCCCAATCGATCTCGTCGGATGTCGGAGCGAAGACGGTGTTGAGAATGGGCACGGCGGAGGGATGCACGCAGCTTGCGCCATCGAAACCGTGACGGCGGGCCTCCTTCGCGGCATCCTCGATGGCTGCCAGGTCGGTGTAATCGGCGATCGAGCGAAATAGGCCGAGGGAGAATTTCCCGTGGGCCTTTGCCGCATAATGGATCAGGAGCTTGGGCGTCCGCAGCACATCGGGATCGGGGATGGCGCCCAGAGCGGTGGCCAGATCCTCGCCGCCGGCGGCAAGGCCGGCGACCGCGGAATGGGCGGCAATGGCGGCGACATCGAGAAGGGCCAAAGGATCTTCGATCAGGGCAAAGAGCGGAAGGTTTGGAAATTCGGTCGCCAGTGCGCCGATCCGGGCGAGGCTGGCCTTGGAGACATAGAGTCCATCGGCGCCCGCTGCAGCGGCGGCGTCCTGGATTGCGCTTTCCGTATTGATGCGCACGAAAACCTTTGCGCCATTTCGCCGGGTCGATTGGATGGAGGCACCAAGAACGTTCCTGGCCGCGTCGCGATATTGGGGGCGCACGGAATCTTCGAGGTCGAGGATGATCGCATCGGCGCCGCGCTCATGGGCCCTGGCGATGAAGCGCTCATTGTCGGCGGGAACGTAAAGCAGCGAGCGTAATCTCATTGCGAAATGTCCAGTGCGGCGGCGATGCTGGCCGGATCGAGACCGATTTCGCTCAGGATTGCCTCACCATCGGCGCCGAGTTCGGGCGCCGCGCGATAGAATCCGCCGGGCGTCGCCGAAAGACGCGGCAGGACGTTGTGCATGGGCAAGGACCCAAATTCGGCGTCCTCGAGATCGACAAACACTTCGCGCTCACGGAAATGCGTGTCCTCGTAGGCATCGGCGATGGAATAGATCGGGCCGACGGTTGCTCCGGCGTCACGCATGATCTCCAGGGCGTCGTCGCTGGTGCGGGCCGAGAACCAGCCCCCAATTGCCGCATCGACGAGATCGCGGTGCTTTATGCGGTCTGCGTTCGTTGCAAACCTCGGGTCATCGATCATGTCAGCCCGCCCGATGATCCTGAAAATCCGTTCAGCGACCGCCTGTGTCGAACCCGAGAGGGCGAGATATTTGCCGTCAGAGCAGATATAGACGTTGCGCGGGCAAGATGTGTTCGATGCCGACCCCACACGCTCCTTGACGATCCCGGTTTTGGCAAAGATCGCTGCTTCGGGACCGAGAACCGAAAAGATCGGCTCGAGCAGAGAGAGGTCGATGACTTGTCCTTCAGCGTGTCCTTTTTCCCGAGCCAATAAAGCGGTGGTGACCGCGGACGCGCCATAGATGCCAGCAATCATGTCGGCCAGCGCCAGCGGCGGGAGAACGGGCTCACGGTCGGCAAAGCCCGCGCGATAGGCATACCCGCTCATCGCTTCAACGATCGTGCCAAAGCCGGGCAGGCGAGCATAGGGGCCCGTCTGACCATAACCCGACACACGCAATACAATCAGGCCGCGATTGCGCGCATGCAGCGCTTGGGGACCAAGCCCCATCTTTTCAAGCGTACCGGGGCGATAATTCTCGATCAGCACATCTGCGCCATCGATCAGCCACCAGAGGGCTTCCATGGCTGCCGGGCGGCGCAGATCAAGCACGATTGAGCGCTTGTTGCGCCCATAGACCTTCCAGAAAAACGATGAACCGCCATCCTTCCAGGCGCGCAACGGATCACCGGCGGGAGGCTCGACCTTGATCACCTCTGCACCGAAATCACCCAGTTGCAGCGACGTCATGTTCCCCGCGACGAGGCGCGAGAGATCGATGACCTTCATGCCCTTGAGCGGGCCATCGGCGTCAGGGGCAAACCTTCGCACCATCAGCGCAGCCTCGCGCCGGTCCTGGTGTCGAACAGAAGGGCCTTTTCGGCGTCGGGCGCGATCGCGATCATGTCCCCGGCCGAATAAATCGCGCGATTGTGCAACACCACCGACAGTTCGGTCTGCCCGGTTCGCACCACGAGCTCCTGGCTGTCCCCGGTGGGTTCGACGAGAACGATTTCCGCTTTGGCGCCGGTATCGGATATAGTGAAATGCTGTGGGCGAATGCCGTAGGTGACCGGCGTGCCTTTTTCGAGCGCCACCGGACCGGCGAGCGGCATGCGCGTGCCATCCGTCAACTCGACTTCGGCGGCCTCGGGGCCAAGCGTTCTGGCAGCCAGCAGATTGATTTCGGGCGACCCGATAAAACCGGCAACGAACGCATTGGCCGGATCCTGATAGACCTCGAGCGGCGTGCCCAGCTGGGCGATGTCACCATCGTGGAGAACCACGATGCGGTCGGCCAGTGTCATGGCCTCGGTCTGGTCATGGGTGACATAGATCATCGTCTTGCCCAGCCGCTGATGCAGCTTCTTGATTTCCGAGCGCATCTTGACACGCAGCTTGGCGTCGAGATTGGAAAGCGGCTCGTCGAACAAAAAGGCGGTGGGATTGCGCACGATGGCGCGGCCCATCGCGACGCGCTGGCGCTGTCCGCCCGAGAGTTCGCGGGGCAGGCGGTCAAGAAGATTTTCGAGGCCGAGAATGTCGGCGGCAATCTTCACCCGTTCGTCGATCTCGGCCTTAGGCTGACCAGCCAGCTTGAGCGCGAAACTCATATTGTCGGCGACCTTCATGTGCGGATAGAGCGCATAGGACTGGAACACCATGGCAAGGTCGCGCTGCTTGGCAGGCATGGTGTTGACCACCTTGCCGCCGATTTCGACATCGCCGCCCGTTATGTCTTCGAGCCCGGCGATCATGCGCAGCAACGTCGATTTTCCGCAGCCCGAGGGGCCGACCAGAACGACAAATTCACCTTGTGCGATATCGATGGAAATGTCGTTGAGCACGGGCACCTGACCGTAGCGCTTGTGGACATTCCTGAGCGTGATCTGGGACATCGAAATCCTTCCTGTCGGCCTCTATTGCTCGACGATTTCAAACTTGGACACCGCAAAGCGCCCGGGGCCGCCCAGCCGGACGCCGGCCTGCCCGTAGGCGAAACGATCGTCGCTTGCACCAAGAAGCCTTTCGCCATCGACGCTGACGGCAATGGAGGTGCCTTTGACGTCGACTGAGAGATGATAGGAGCGGCCAAATTCGGCAGCGAAATCGGTCTCGGCCAGAACGCTCTTGCCGAAGTCCTCGCGGATGATCCGGAGCTTGCCGTCCTCAAACCCGGCGGCGTAGAAACGCGACGTGCCCTGGGCCCGAAAACTCACAAGATGGGAGGCGCCCGACTGTGGGGTGATCTCGGCGCTGACAACAGCGTCACGCGTATAAAGGTGACCCGTCCAAAGATCGGCATCGGTATCGGTGAGACCGGTGATCGTCGCGCCGTCCTTTTTCCAATAGCCCCTGTTCCAGGTGAACCGGGTGATCGCCTCCCATTCCTCGACCTCTTTTGCCGGATCGATGCGGGTCGTGCCTTTGCCCGTGACGCGGAAATTGGCGAGGTGGAGCTTGCCCAGAAATTTGAGCCGACCGAAATATTCGATGTCGATACCGATTTCGTCGATGGCTTCGCCATCCGCATCGGGGACGGTGAATTCGACATGCGTCCATGATCCCGCAGCCGGCTGCTGGTAAGCCCCGGTTTCGATGATTGTCTTGCTCATCGTGGCACGGACATAGGGCGCGATGCGCAAATGGCCGTCGCCTTCCCAGGGCTCCATGAAGATATCGAACGATACGGTCTGCCCGCTGGCGACCAGCGGCGAGAACATGGGCCGGTAGCGCTCGTCATCGAAATCGGCGCGCCGGTAGAAGGGCTTCCAGAACACCTTGCCCGACTGGCCGCGTTCGAAACGGTCGACGAGGATTTCCAGGGCGCCAACTCCTGCGCCATTGTCCTTGTCGGTCCAGTTGAGTTCGAGCTGGTTGGTGCCCGACGTTTTGAACCCGTGCGTGGAGCCGGGCAGTGAAAAGTCGAAATGGATGCCGCGGTCTTCCATCGCTTCTATCCAGCCTTCGGGCACATCCCTGCCGCCCAGTTGCAGGGCCAGCGTCGCCAGTTCGCGGGCGAAAGTGGGAATATCGACGATATTGAGCGCGCCGGTGACGCCCGAGGTCACGACCATGTCGTTGATGGGTTTGCGGTATTTGTCCCAGCTCGGCTGGATACCCTGGAAGGTGCCGATGATGGCCCCGGCATTGCCGGCATTGCAGTCGGTGTCCCAGCCGCACATCGTGGCGATCTCGACGGTGCGGCAGAGCTCGCCCTTGCCGTAGATCATGGCGAGCGCCAGAACTCCGGCATTGGGAATGATGTGGCAGACGCCGGGATACCGGTCATAGCCCCAATCGCGGGTCAAAAGATCTCGGCAGGCGCGCCAGTCGTCGGGATCCTTTTTGTGCTGGCCGAGAACGGCGTTGACCACGGCGGCGTATTTTGAGTCCGAAGGGATGACCGAAAGGCCGATCTCAAACAATTCGTCGACCGATTTGGCCGTGAACGCTGCAGCGATCATCGCGGCACAAAAACGGGCGCCGTGGAGTCCTTCCCCATCATGGGCGACCGAGGCGGCGCTGGCCGACATCTCGGCGGCGCGTTCAGGGTTCCCCGCGTTCACCCAGCCCCAGCTGTCGATGAAAATCTGGCCGCCGATCTGTTCGGCAATCGCCGCGCCGTTCTGGGCAATCGAACCCGATTGCGGTGCTTCGATGCCGGCGCGCAGATTGAGATAGGCGGTGTGTTCGGTCGAACGGCCATAGCCGCCCCACCAGTACATGCCGTGGCCCTCGGCGGCATAATTGAGCCATGTCTTTGCGACCTCTTGCGGGGTGGGCACAAGCTGGTAATCGCGCATGGCGCGGATGAAATAGACCGGACCGTTGGTATCGTCATCTGCCGCAAATGTTTTGAAGTCGCGCAGATAGCCGGTGATCTCGCCATAGGTGTCGCGGATGCGCTCATAGCTCCAGATGGTCGGCTCGACCGGCGCCCCGAGGCGCACGCCGATGGCCTTGCCCAGAAAGCCCGAATAGATGCGGTGGACGAGATCGGAGGAGGAAAGCATTAAAGGTCCTGTTGAAAAGAGTATCAGTTCTGCGCCGCGACAGCAGGCGTCTCGAAAATGGCTGCGCGCTGGGCGGCGAGCGTTTCCAGACGCGTCTGGTCGGCGCTCATTATGGCGCTGCATGTCGCAGCGAAACGCGAGGCTTCGCCTGCGAGGTCCAGCCGGTTGATCGCATCGATCTGTTGGGCTTCCGCAGGATCGATCACGGCCTCTCCGTGCATCGCGCCAAGGATCGCGCCGGCCATCACCCCGATGGAATCGGTATCGCGGCCGGAATTGACGCCGTCTTCGACGGCCCGGCGGAAATCGCCATTCGCCACGAGCGCAAACCCGAGGGCCAGTGGCAGCTCTTCGATCGAATGGAATCGGGAAGGCTGATAGTTGGGGGTCGGCCGCCCGGCCTTTGCGGCTGTGTGGTCCAGATCGTCCCCGAGCGGCGAAAAAGGCAGGATGGCCTCATGGAACGCCCGCACGACCTCTCCACAATCGGCACCGGTGGCACGCAAATCTTTGGCAATCTCGGCGATTGCGCCGATGGCGGCACGGGTGCCGTCCTTGGCGCGGTCATAGGCGGCATCGACCACGGCATCGATACTTGTACCAGGAACGAAGGCAGCAGCGACGGCGGCGGCCAAAACGCCGGCAGCTTCCAGCCCATAGCTCTGCTGGTGACCCGAGGCGAAAGCGATGGCCTCGTCATAGGCGGCGCGCGGATCACAGGCGTTCACGACGCCGATCGGCGCGATATACATTGCCGCGCCGCAATTGACCATGTTGCCGATCCCACCCTGGCGCGGATCGCAGCCTGAGAGCTGATGGCGTTGGAAAATCCATTTCTCGGGATAGAAAAGGCGCTCGAGCAGCGGACATTCGCGCTGGAGCTCGGGGACATAGCGTTTGACCCATGCGATCTGGCGTACCATCCCGTCGGCCATGTCCCAGGCGTCGATGTGACGGCCGGTTTCATTATAGACGGCCATGAGCGAGAGGGTCATGAGCGTATCGTCGGTGACGATGCCGTTGCCACGCACGCGCCCATTGCCCGCAGCCGGGTCACGACTGGTGCGGTGCCATTGATTGTCCAGAGAATTGACCCGCCCATACATGGACTGGATTTCCGCCGGAGTGAGCTTTTCGACGGGCGCCCCGATGGCGTCGCCGAATGCGACGCCATGGAGCAGTCCGCGAACCCGGCTTTTGAAGGCCGGGCCCGTGTTCTGCAGTGTGGTCATGGAAGAACGGTCCTTGCGTGATCGGTCATCGCCTGGCCCCCGGCGGCGTACCATCCGTCGACATACTGGTCCCACTGGTCCATCGACCATTCACCAGAAACGAAGCGGAACACCGAGGTGCGATAATATTGTTCGGCCGCATCGACGCTCGGTGCGAGGTCCGCGGGCCAGACAAAGGCGTTGTCGGCGACAAAATATTCGGCGCCTTGCTCAAGCGAACCCTGAGCCACGTCCGACAGCAACGGGACGGGCGGCGTCCAATAGTCAGGGTTTGCCGTCCAGAAGCGCGGATACCAGCCGCCCATGGCCGGCAGCACTTCGAATGTATCGCCGTTGCGGGTGTAATGCTCACCCTCGACACCCATGCGGTCGATGAACTGGCCTTCGGGGCTGGCGAGGAAATCGAGAACCGCGAAAGCGGCTTCCTTGTTCTCGCTCATGGCGTGGATGGCGTAACCGCGGTCTTCCTTGGCCACGTTGACCGCTTCAAGACCATCGGGGGGATCGAGCAGAGCAAGATCGGCGCCGGGATTGGCCTCGGCCATCTTGGTCCTGTAGATCTCGACCACCGGACCGGCGGTGCCCATGATGACGGCAACACGGCCCGAATAGAACTTGTCTTCCTTCACTTCCCAGTTGGAGGTGACATATTCGGGATCGAGAATGCCTTCGGCATAGAGCATCTGGTAGTAGGCCAGCTTGTCACGCTCGGCGTCCGAGACGCGTGAATGGATCCATTCCCCGTTTCCGTCTTCAAGCCAGGTCGACGATACGCCGAAGGACTGGTTGAAGATGGCGTCGAGCTCGGCCGTATTGTCCGGCGCCAGAATGCCGTACGTGTCCATCTGACCGTTGCCGTCAAAATCGGACTGCGACATCTCGGTGAGGAACGCCGTCCATTCATCGAGATTGGTCGGTGCCTCGAGCCCGCTCTGTTCGAGCCAGTCCGAGCGCATCACCGGCGATTTGGTGCGCGCCGGGAAGATGTAGAGAAGATAAGGATAGTTCTCCATGCGGGCTTCGTTGTGGGGCCACATTGCATCCTTGATGTAGCTCGATTGCTCGATCCAGGGACGTAGATCTTCCAGTATGCCCTGATTGGCAAATTCGGCATCTGCCCCCTGGAAATAGATGATGTCGGGGATTTCGCCCGACAGAAGGCGCAGGCTGAGCGCGTCGGCGTAGCCCGAGCTTGGCAGACCGACCAGTTCGATATTGACCGGCGTTCCAGCCTCGGCCATGCCCGCCTCGATCCGCTCGAAAAGCTCGGCATCGCCAGGGTTTTCGTGCGCAATGATCGTTACGGTCGGGGTGTCCTGCGCGAGAACGCCGCCTCCCAAACTCAGCGTGGCCGCCACGGCAGCGACCGTGGTCATAAGGTGTCTTGCAAGCATCTGGTCCTCCTCCTTGTTGGAATTTTGCTTGTGTTATCCCTTCAGGGCACCGCTCATGGTGCCCTTCGTGAAGAATTTCAGGATCAGCGGATAGACCGCCAGAATGGGCAGGATGGTCAGCATGATCATGCCGGCATTGAGCGCCCGCGTGCTGATTTGGGCCGCGCCCTGATAGTTCGACATCGCTGCAAGCCCCACCATTGAGGATTTGTCGCCGTCGAGAACGAACTTGCGCAGCACGACCTGCAGCGGGTGCATGCTGGAATCGTTGAGATAGATCATCGGGCGCAGGAACTCGTTCCAGTGATAGACGAGATAGAACAGCGTAATGGTGGCCAGCGCCGGCATGGTAAGAGGCAGCACCACTTTCCACAGTGTCTGGAACGCATTGGCGCCGTCGAGCTCTGCCGCCTCGAGCAACTCGCCGGGCACTTCCTCAAAGAACCGGATCAGGATGATCAGATACCAGGCGTTGACGAGCTTATAGAGAATGACCGCCCAATAGGTGTTGAGCAGGCCCAGCTCGCGCACCACGAAATAATCGGGGATCAGGCCGGGCTCGAAGACGATGGTGGCCAGAACAAAAACGAACAGGATGCGGCGCCCCGGCAGCCGCGGGCGCGACAGTGCCCATGCCATCAGCGCGGTGAAGGTCACGTTGAGGATCGTGCCGGTAATCGTGATGAACAGCGAATTGAGCAGGCCGCGCTGGACCTCGGGATTGGCGATCAGAAGCGTCCAGACATCGAGCGAAAACCCCCTTGGGATCACCGCCAGACCGCTCATTCCGGGCACCTGTGCAGAATCGGAAAATGAAATGGCGAGCAGATTGAGGATCGGCTGAACCGTCACGACAACCATGAGCAAAAGGCTCGATACGATGATCGTTTGTTCGAGACGCTCGAAACGGGTGGAATTGGCGCGGGCCATTACCACACCCCCTTTCCGGTGAGGCGCTTGGAAATGGTGTGCGCGGCAACGATCAGCACCATGCCGATAACGCCCTTGAACAGACCCGCCGCTGTCGCCAGCGAGAACTGACCCGACTGCAGACCGATCCGGTAAACATAGGTGTCGATGATATCGATCTGGTCGCGGATGGCGTCGTTGGACAGGTTGAAGACCTGGTCAAAGCCCGCATTCATGAACAGGCCGACATTGAGGATGAACAGAGTTGCGATGGTCGGTGTGATGCCGGGCAGGGTGACATGGATGATCTTCTGCCAGCGATTTGCCCCGTCCATTTCCGCAGCGTCGTATAGCTGGGGATCGATGGCCATGATGGCCGCGAAATAGAGCAGCGAATCCCAGCCCGCCGTCCGCCACATTTCGGAAAACACAATGACCCAGCGAATGGAGCCGGACTCGGTCATGAAAGACCGCGGCGCAAATCCGAGCGCCTGCCCGATATCGTTGACGACACCGCTCGAGGGCGACAGGGCGGCGATGAAGATACCGGCGATCACCACCCAGGAAAGAAAGTGCGGCAGGTAGATCGCCGATTGAATGAAGCGGCGCAGATTGGTACTGCGCACTTCGTTGATGAACAGCGCGATGAAGATGGGCACCGGGAAGACGAAAACCATCTTCATGGCGGAGATGATCAGCGTATTGGCCAGGACCTGGAAAAAGGCCGGGGAGTCAAACAGTGTGTCGAAATGCTTGAAACCCACAAAAAGATTGTCGCCGAAGATCCGGAAATCCTCGAAGGCGAGCTTGGCCTGATAGATGGGGAAATAGTGAAACACCAGAAAATAGACGAGGCCAGGAGCCATCATCGCGTAGTACGGCCACCAGGCCCTAAGCTTGAGGCCGAAAGCCACACGCCGTGGAATAGATTTGGATCTTTTGGGAACGTTCCCAAAATTGGATATGGTTGAAGCCAGTTCTTTTTCGTCAAGGCTCATGGCTAGTTGCTCCCCACGGCCATCAGGCGGGCCGGTCCATTCTCGCTGCTGCGGGCCAGCGACCCGCGCGAGGTGAGCGCGCAATCGAGCAGGACGCGCCGATGCTCGAGCTTGCCCTCGATCGTCTCGGCCAGCAAGCGCATGCCCTCCACGCCAATGGTACGGGCAGGTTTTTCGATCGTGGTCAGGCCCGGGTCTGAAAAGGCCGCCGCCGGAATGCCGTCAAAGCCCAGAATCGATATGTCGTCTGGACAGCGCAGCCCGACTTCACGCACAGCGAGTAACGCGCCAAGCGCCATCAGATCGTTCGCGGCAAAGACGCATCGCGCCGCCTTGGGGTCGCGTTCGAGAAGGCGCAGCATCGCCGCGCGTCCCGATTCGACAGTGTAACTGCCTTCTTCGACCACCAGCGTTGCCGGGTCGATATCGTGGCCAATGCAATAGTCATGGACAACACGCATGAAGCGTACCCGGGCCAAGCGGTTTGCCGAGCCGACGAGCAGCGCCGGGCGATGGTGGCCAAGGCTGGCGAGGTGATCGAGGCCCAGTGCAACGCCTTGTGCAATATCGCTGCCCACGCTGGAAAGTTCGGGAAACCGCTCGGCGCTCGAACCGATCAGCACCACGGGAAGGCCGAACCGGCCCAGCCCGTCCACGTTGTCTGCCACCGGATTGACGATGGCGCCATCGACTCTCGCCTGGCGCAGGGCGCGCAGATGGTGCGCTTCGCGCTCGGGATCCCAGTCGGAGCTGAAAATCAGAAGTGAAGCGCCGCTGGCTGCTGCAGCATCCTGAGCGCCGCGCGCCACTTCGGCCCAGAACGGATTGGCAATATCGGGAATGACCAGGCCGATCAGTCCTGTCTTTCCCGAGCGCAACGAATGGGCAAGATGGTTGCGCTCATATCCCAGCGCACGCACCGCATTGAGCACCCGCTCCCGCGTCTTGTCCCCGATATGGGGCGATCCGGACAATGCGCGCGCTACGGTGCTTTTGGAAACACCGGCCACTTCCGCAATATCGATGATCGTCGGTTGCTTGTTTCGGGGCGTGGGCATGCCGTTATGCGGATAAACCGCTTCCTCCCATTTTTGGGAACGTTACCAAACGGGTCTCAAGCTGTAAAGTGCGGTCGAAAAGTTTCCTCGGCACGGGATCGGGCAGGCACTGAGGCAGGGCGCCAGGGCCAGGTGTCGCAACAAAATATATGGGCCGGCGCTTCCCGCGCCGGCCCATGGCAGTATCCCATTAGAGGAGCTTTTGGCTCCGCTCCGCTGTACTAGGAGCTATATGTCTGGACGGCGCCCGGCAGCTTGCTCCACTGCGCGTACCATGTGTCGAACAGCTGCAACTGGCTTTCGGCGAAACCACGCTGGCTCTCGGTCAGAGCGTCGGTTTCATTGAAGTTGAGCGCGTATTCGCTGTCGCCCTTGACCGTCATCAAATGCTTGTAGAACAGCACGAGGTCAGGGCCCTCATCGAACGAGGAGAGAACGCCAAGCGCGTTTTCGAGTTCAAGGGCACGCTGGCGGGCCTCGACGTCGCCACGCGCCGCGGCGCGCGACAGGGCGCAAAGATGAAGCACTTCACGAGGCAGAACGTTGCCGATGCCGGTTATGGCCCCCGTCGCGCCGCAATTGACAAAGCCGTGGAAGACGTTGGTATCAACCCCGATCATCAGGGACACCTCATCATCCTGGCTGGTGATATTTTGCGCGGCATAGGTCATGGAATCGGTGCCACCGAATTCCTTGAACCCGACGAGATTCTTGTGCTCCTCACGCAGCGCAAAGAACAGATCGGCGCGGGTTGCGAACCCGTAATAGGGGCTGTTGTAGATCACTGCGGGAAGGTCGGGCGCCGCTGAAAGTATCGCCTTGAAGTGATGGCGCTGCGCCGTGGCCGAGGGGCCGCGCGAGAGAACGCGCGGTATGACCATCAGTCCCTGGGCGCCCACCTTCTGGGCGTGCGCGGAAAGGGCAACCGCCGAGGCGGTATTGATGGCACCGGTTCCAACAATCACCGGGATGCCCGCGCCCACGAGCCGTTCGACCCCTTCCATGCGCTGGCCGTCGGTCAGCAGCGGCCAGTCACCCATTGATCCGCAATAGACAACCGCGCTCATCCCCGCCGCGATCAGATCCTGGCCCTTGCGCACAAGCGCGTCGAAATCGGGAGTCCGATCCGCTTTGCAGGGGGTCATCAGGGCAGGAATGCATCCTGAAAAAATGCTGGCAGCCATATCGGCTTCTCCTCGAACTTGGTCAAAATCGGCCATCAGCCGAACCGGAATGGCCGCATAATACCCGTTGTATTTTATTTGTCGACAGAAATTTCGGACGGAGAGCTTTAGGCGCCGTGCGGCTTTCCGGGCCGCCGTTATAAGGACAGGTTGGCGTTTATGCGCTTGTCGGCGGTGATGTAGGATTGGATCTGGCTAACGATCTGTGCCGCATGGGCGCTGGCCAGCCGGTCAGCTTCCTCTATATCGCGCGCCGCGATCGCGGCGATCATCTGGTCGTGCTCTATGGCGTATGCGCGCGGCAACTCGTCGTTGAACGAGGAATAATAGAGCCGAAGGATTCGCCGGTTTTCATCGAGCAGTCGCGTGAAAAGTTCGGTGTAATAGTTGTTGCCGCCAGCCCGTGCGATTTCCAGATGAAAATCCTGGTTGGTCGCGATCAACGCAAGCGCATCACGGGCCTCTACGGCGCGGGTGAATTCCTGTTGCCTGGCCCGCATGCGCGCGACATCGCCTGGACGGTGATGACCGGCCGCCAGCCGGGTCGTGACCCGATACATCAGCGTAAGAGCATCGAAAAACTGGGGCAGGTTCAAAAAGTCTATGTTGGAAACGATCGTTGCCCGGTTGGGCAGCGTCGTAATCAGTCCCTCGACCGAGAGCCTGACCAGTGCCTCGCGGATCGGCGTTCGTGACAGAGAAAACCGCTCGGCCAGTTGCAGTTCATCCATGGGACTGCCGGGAGCCAGGGCAAGATCAATGATTTCGTTGCGCAGCACTTTATAAACATGCGCCGAGCCTGAACCGCGCTTGGGTGTGTCAACCCCTTCGGGTTTTGTCAGCGCTGCGTCTCTGGCCATGCCGCCACCTCCGGAATTCATGCCCATTCATCAATCAGGATTGTTGTCGATAATCAATATTTTCTTTGTCGACAGAGAAGATGCCGGCGCCTATAGAGGGTACAGCTCTCAAATAAGGGATGGAAGTACATGCGTGTCGCGGTGATCGGAGCGGGGGTCATAGGCGTGTCCGCAGCACTTGCCCTGACCGGGCGCGGGCACACCGTCACCGTGTTCGACCGCGAAGGTGTAGCCGCCGGCGCGTCAGGTGGCAATGCCGGAGCGTTTGCCTTTTCCGACGTCATCCCGCTGGCAACGCCGGGTATCATGAAAAAGGCGCCCGCCTGGCTGCTCGATCCCGACGGGCCCTTGTCCATTCCGCCCGCCTACGCTCTCAAGATTACCCCTTGGCTGCTGGCCTTTTTCAAGGCGAGCTTGCCGGCCCGCTATCGAGCGGCAGTAGAAGCACAGGGCGCCCTCATGGGCCATTCCGCAGCCGCTCTCGAGAGGCTTGTGGCAACCTATGACCTCGAGCGATTGCTGCGCCGCGAAGGGCAGCTGCAGCTCTATGAGGGAGAGCGCGAATTTAAGGCCAGCCTGCCAGGCTGGGAGGAACGCCGCGCGGTCGGCGTCAAGTTCGACCTCCTGACCCGCACCGAGGAAATCGCAGAAATTCAGCCCGGCCTCGCGTCTCGCTTTACCCATGCCGGCTTTACCCCAGACTGGACAAATGTCACCGACCCGGCGGTATGGACCAGGGAGCTGGCCGAGCGGGCACAGGATCGTGGCGCCAAAATTGTTCGTAGCGAAATCGGGGAGATCCGATCCACTCAAGCCGGTGTGGAACTGGTCGGCTCCGGTCAGGACTCGTCTTTCGACAGGATCATTATCGCGGCAGGCGCCCACTCGAAAACGCTGACGCGGCAACTTGGCTTGAGTCTGCCGCTTGAAACCGAGCGCGGCTACAATGTTACCTTGCCCGAAGGTGCGCTCGATCTGCGCACGCATCTGACTTTTCCCGGCCATGGCTTTGTGGTCAGCCGTATCGGGGATGGTGTACGCGTTGGTGGCGGCGTGGAGTTGGGCGGGCTCGACCTGGCGCCGCGCATGGGCCGCGCCGATGCTCTGCTGGCCAAGGCGGCGCGGTTTCTGCCTGACCTCAACACCACCGGCGGACGCCGCTGGATGGGGTTTCGCCCCTCCATGCCCGACAGCTTGCCGGTTATCGATGTTGCACCAGGAAATTCCCGTGTCATTGTTGCGTTTGGTCATGGCCATCTGGGGCTTACCCAGTCGGCGGGAACCGCCGAGATCATTGCCGACCTCGTGGACGGTGTCGCGCCAGCCATCGATATAGCACCGTTCCGGGCAACCCGTTTTTGAGAAGAGTTTTATGAGCCAGCATACATTCCAGTGCATCGACGGACACACATGCGGCAATCCAGTGCGCCTGGTTGCCGGCGGCGCGCCCATGCTCAAGGGCGACACCATGTTGGAAAAGCGCGCGCATTTCCTGGCCGAATATGACTGGATTCGCACCGGGTTGATGTTCGAACCGCGCGGCCATGACATGATGTCAGGCTCGATTCTTTATCCGCCCACCCGCTCCGACTGCGAGGTGGCGGTGCTGTTCATCGAAACGTCCGGCTGTCTGCCGATGTGTGGGCACGGCACTATCGGCACCATCACCATGGCAATCGAGAACGGGCTGATAAATCCGCGTGAACCGGGGAAACTGTCGATCGAAACACCGGCGGGCAAGGTCGACATCACCTATCGTCAGGAGGGCCGGTTCGTCGAGGAAGTGCGGCTGACCAACGTGGCGTCGTTCCTCTACGCCGAGGGGCTGACCGCCCAAATCGAAGGGTTCGGGGAACTGGTCGTTGATGTGGCCTATGGCGGCAATTTCTATGCGATCGTCGAACCGCAGAAACTGTTTCGCGACATGGCCGATTTCACTGCCGCCGAACTGATCGGGCTGTCGCCCAAACTGCGCGCCGCCCTCAACGAAAAATATGAGTTCGTCCACCCCGAGCACCCACAGATCAACGGGCTGAGCCACATTCAATGGACCGGGCAGCCGACCCAACAGGGCGCTACGGCCCGCAATGCAGTATTCTATGGCGACAAGGCGATAGATCGGTCCCCCTGCGGCACCGGCACGTCAGCGCGCATGGCGCAGCTGGCCGCGAAGGGAAGGCTCGCGGTGGGTGACGAATTCGTCCACGAAAGCATCATTGGCTCGCTGTTTTCGGGGCGGGTCGAAGCGGCGGCTCGCGTGGGCAATATCGATGCCATCATTCCTTCGATTGGAGGTTGGGCCCGCCAGACCGGATTCAACACGATCTTCATCGACGACCGCGATCCCTATGCCCATGGTTTTACGGTGATCTAGAGCAAGTCCGGAAAAGTGGGAACCGGTTTTTCGAAAAGACTTGCGACAAAACAAACGACTAGATCGGGTCAGTGATTCAAAGAAACGCTGACCCGATCTAAGGTTACACGGCCAGCGATGTCGCAAGGCGGGGGGCGCCGCCGGTCGACTGGACCGACAATGATCCGGCAGCAACGCCGGCATCGAGACATTCGGCCAATGTGCGCCCGGCGAGATAGGCGTCGATCAGTCCGGCATTGAACGCATCGCCCGCCCCGGTCGTATCGACCAAATGAACCTTGGGAGCGCTGGCCGAGAGACGCGCCTTGCCGGAGCCAAGCAATGCGCCGCGGCCGCCGCATTTGATCGCAACGATGGGAAAATGATCGACTAGCACGTCGAGCGCCGCGTTAAGATCGGACTTGCCGGTGATTGCAACGGCTTCCTCGGCGTTGGGAAGAAATATGTCGACGCCAGCGCAGGCTTTGAGCAGCCCCGGCTTGCCAATCAGGGCTTCGTCCCAACTCGGATCGAGCGCCACACTGAGCCCGGCCGTCTTGGCGCGGGAAACAAGATCGGATTGCTCGGCTAGCGTTGCGTATTCGGCGATGTGCAAAAGGGCGGCCCGCTCCCATGCCAGCGCATTTCCAAAGCGGGCCGGCACCGCGCGCCCGGCCCGGCACGAAAGGAACGCGCGGTCTTCGGCGTCGGTCATGACGACGGTGACCTGCGGCCCGGCATCGGCCCGGCGCTCGAGAAAACGCAGATCGATACCACTTTCTGCGAGCTGCGGGGCCAGCGTTTGCGACAGCGGGTCGGTGCCGTACGAGGCAAGCAGAGCCGCCGGACGGTCCAGATGAGTCAGATGGGCCGCGGCGATGAACGCCCCGCCCCCCAGCACAGGCTGCATGGAACGCGCAAAGACCTCCCGGCCCATTTGCGGCATGCCCGAGAGGCCGGCGAAAACAAGGTCGCAATAGATGCGGCCGACGCTGATGACAGCGTCGCGCGGCGATTTGAGATTCATAGACGCCCCAAGGCTTTCTCGCTCTGCGCGTCGAAGAGATAAAGATTGCCCGGCGCGGCCCAGGCTGTAACCGTGCTGTCGACGGAGGGCAGAAGCTTGCCGGGCGCTGTCGCAATGGCTGTGGAGCCGGCAATATCGAGATGCACAAGCGTTTCCGAGCCCAGCGGCTCGACGGCGGTAACCTTGCCCTGGAAGGCCAGCGCGGCATCGGCCGGAGCTTCGCCCACCAGAAGGTCATGTGGCCTCACACCGACGAGGATCTTGCCTGATCGTGCCTGCGGCAGGGAGCCTTTGATCTTGACGCCACCGGCTGTCAGTTCCCCGTCTGCAGCACCGCCCTCTATGAGATTCATCGACGGGCTGCCGATAAATCGTGCGGTAAAGACATCGACGGGACTGTCGTAAAGCTCGGTCGGCGTGCCGACTTGCAGGATCAGCCCGTCGCGCATCACAACGATCCGGTCGGCCATTGTCATGGCTTCGATCTGGTCGTGGGTGACGTAAACAATGGTCGTTCCCAGCCGCTGGTGAAGGCGCTTGATCTCGATACGCATCTGCGAACGCAATTGCGCATCGAGGTTGGAAAGCGGTTCGTCGAACAGAAACGCAGCCGGATCACGCACCATGGCACGGCCGATGGCGACGCGCTGGCGCTGGCCGCCGGAAAGCGCAGCCGGACGGCGCTCGAGCAAATCCTCGAGCCCCAATATCTTGCCGGCTTCAGTAATGCGCTGCTGCTTTTCGGCCTTGGAAAGTTTGGAAGTGTAAAGCCCGAACCCGATATTCTGGCCCACTGTCATGTGGGGATAGATCGCGTAGTTCTGGAACACCATGGCGATGTTGCGCTGCTTGGGCTCATACTGATTGACAATCGTGTCGCCGATCTTGAGCACGCCGCCCGAGATTTCCTCGAGCCCGGCGATCATGCGCAGGGTTGTCGATTTCCCGCAGCCCGATGGTCCGACGAAGACCACGAACTCGCCGTCGGCGATTTCGAGGTCGATGCCATGAACGGCAGTCACCTTGCCATAGCGCTTAACGAGGCCTTCCAACTGGATTTCTGCCATCACGCCGCTCCTAAAAGTGCATTGAATTGAGTGTTGAGTTCGTGATGCGCATTTTTCAGGTGCTCGCCACGTCGAGCCGCCTGATCCGAGAACGCATCGAGCTTGTCGCGATAGCGCCCGAGAGAGGCCTGCAATGCAGCGGGCGCCGGACCGCCGAGCCTGTCGCGAACCGAAACGAAGTGCCGCGCCGAAACCAGTTCCGCGAACCGCTCGGACGAAAGGGTCGAAGCTCTTCCGGTTGCCGCTTCGAACGCGGAGGCAAAGGGCGCATACCCATCGTGGGTCAGTGAGCCATCCGCCGCGACCACGGCTTTTGCCACGGCCGCCGATACCTCGTGCGCCTGCCGGAACGACAGACCCTCGAGCCGGACGAGACTGTCGGCCAATTCGGTAATCGTGATGCAGGAGCGCTTGGTGTTGATCTCGACCCGCTCGGGGTTGATCGAGACCTGCGCGATCAGCGCTGTGAAAAGATCGAGCACTCGATAGGCGGCGTCAAACGCCTGATAGCCCATGGCCTGGCTTTCGCCTTCGCTGTCATTCATGTCCGTAAAGGGCGTGTTGTGCATGACATCGAGCATTGCCTTGGCGCGGCCATAGGTCTGGCTGGCCAGATGGCGCAGATGCTCGATGGGCACCGGATTGCGTTTTTGCGGCATGATCGACGAAATCTGAACCAGCGCATTGGGCACGTAGAGCTGGCCAACCTCGAAGCTCGACCAGACCTGAAAGTCCTGTATGGGCCGACCAAGATGGAGAAAGCTCAGTGCCATCGCGCCATAGATCCCTGTGATGTAGTCGACCGAGGCAATACAGCCATAGGAATTTTCCAGCGGACGGGAAAAGCCGAGCAGTTTGGCCACCCGCTCCCGGTCGATGGGGAAACCCGATGTGGTGATCGCCGCGGCGCCCATCGGCGAGAGATCGATCACCTCAAGCGCCGCTTCCACTTTTTCGATATCGCGGATCAGCACCTCGGCCATGGCGCCGAGATAATGTCCGAAGGTGGTCGGTTGGGCCGGCTGGCCATGCGTATAGGCGACGATCAGCGTTTCGGCTTCGCGGTCCGCGGTAGCCAGCAACGCCGCAAGCAGACCCCGCATCTTTTCAAGCAGGATTTCGGTGCGCGGCTTGAGCCCGAGTTTGAACAGGGTGTGATCGATATCGTTACGCGACCGGGAAGTATGCAGCCGCCCCGCCAAATCGGGCCCCAGCCGGGCCTTGAGATGCTTTTCGATCAGGAAGAAGAAATCCTCGACCTCGCCGGTATAGACCAGGCTGTCGAGATCGATTTCGGCATCGATGGCGACAAGCGCTTTGGCGATCGAAGAGGCCTGTTCGCGTGTCAGGATGCCGGTCTCGGCCAGCATGACCAGATGCGCCCGGTCGATGGCCCTGAACCCGTCGGCATGATGGTCCTTGGCACCATCGAACAGCGGGCGGAGCACGGTTTCCTTATAGACAGGATCCGGGAAAACGCTCGTGTCTTTCATTGCACTCATCAATCAGCCCTTCAGCCCGGCCAGCATCACGCCGCGCACGATGTAGCGCTGCAGGACGAGGAACACGATAAGGGTGGGGATGGTCGCGAGCGCCGCCCCTGTCATGATCATTTCCCACTGGATCGATTGCTCGACGGCAAAACTCGAAAGTCCCACCGGCAGCGTATAAAGCTCGCGGCTGTTGGTGACGATCAGCGGCCAGAAGAACGCTGTCCAGTTGCCCAGGAACGTAAAGATCGCCAGCGCCGAGATAGCCGGGGCCACCATGGGCATGGCGATTTTCCACCAGATGGTGAATTCGTTGAGCCCGTCCACCCGCGCCGCTTCGAGGAAATCGTCCGGAACGGTCTCGAAGAACTGCTTCATCAAGAACGTGCCAAACGCCGTCATCATGCCCGGGAACATGATGCCCCAATAACTGTCGATCCAGCCCAGTTGAGCGCTCATCAGGTACCAGGGGATCACCAGCATTTCGGTGGGGATCATCAGGGTGGACAGGATGGCGATGAAAATCAGATACCGGCCACGAAACTGGAACTTGGCGAGGGTGTAACCGACCAGGGAGTCGAAAAAGACGTTCGAGAGTGTGACACAAACCGCGACAAGGGTGGAATTTAAGAACCAGCGCACGAAACGACCGTCCGAGAGCACTTTGATATAGTTATCGAAGGTCGGCGCGGCTGGAATGAGCCGCAGGTCATAGACCTGGCTCGCCGTTTTCAGCGACGTGGAAAACATGAACAAGAGCGGCGTGATCATCAGCACCCCGCCGATGAACAGCAACGTCCAGACCAGAACCCGACCGGGGCGGATCGAGACGCTGTTGAGCTTGAGTTCGGTGCCTGCGGCAGCTGTTGCGGTCATCAGCGTGTCCTCAGAACCCAGAGCTGCATCAGGGAAACGATCAGAAGGATGGTAAAGAGCACCACCGTCTGCGCTGCCGCATAGCCCATGTTGAAGGAAGAAAATGCCGTCTGGTAAATCATCAGCACCAGCGGTTTTGTCGTGTTGAGCGGGCCGCCCGGATCGTTGCTGGTCATGTTGTAGACCTGATCGAAAATCCGCAGGAACCCGATTGAGGAAAAGACGACAAGAAACACCGTGGTCGGCTTCAAAAGCGGCAGAGTGATCTTGCGCAGGATCGCCCATTCACCCAGTCCGTCAATGCGCGCCGCTTCGTAATAGGTCTGCGGAATGGCCCGCAGCCCGGCCATGAAAATGATGATCTGGAACCCCAGCCCCGCCCAGATGGCAGTGACCATGATGGCGGGCAGGGCCTGTTCGGTCGAGCGCAGGAAGGGTTGCGCCGGCAGACCCGCGGCTCCGAGAAAGCCGTTGATGATCCCGATGGGCGGCGGCTGGTAGAACCAGCGCCACACCCACGCCATTGCGGCTGCGGTCGTCAGGAACGGCAGGAAATAGAGAGCCCGTATGAAACTGTGCATGAAGCGCACGCGGTCGAGATAATAGGCAACGGCAAACGAAACGACGAGACTGATCGGCGTGCCGACGATCAGATAGGCGAAGGTGTTGCGAAACACCTGCCAGAACAGCGGGTCGTTATAGAGCTTGATGTAATTGTCGGCTCCGATGAACTGTGCCGGACGCAGAAGGTCCCAGTTCGTAAACGACAGCCAGAACGCCTGCACGGTGGGATAAAAGCGGATAACGACATAGAAAACCACGGGCAGGGCCAAAAAAGTCCAGACCCAGATCAGGCGCTTCTGTCCAATGCTGAGGCGGTTCCATGCCCCGGATCGCTCCACGGTGCCACTTGCCGATGCTGCCAGAGTCATCGCCTGCCACTCCTGCTGATTTGCATAGCCGGTCCGGCCGGGTTGTTTGCCGGCCAGATTGCAAAAGATGCCAAAAAGAGCGGACCGGTTAGAACCGGTCCACTCCCGATGTTACTGGTTGGCAAAGAATGCGTCGAGGATAGCCTGTTCTTCCTCGGCAGCCGCGGCCAGTGAGTCTGCGGGCGACTGACCCTGCAGCGACATGCGGCTTTCCATGTCGATCGCCACCTGACGCTGGGCAGCCTCGTCCACGAAAATCGTGGTGTGGGCGTATTCAAGGCCAGCAAGGAACGGACCATAGACCGGGTCGGCAAGGTTTTCCTCGGTCAGGGCGACCTCATGGCGTGCGGGCAGCTCACCCACGACTTCGAGCCAGATTTCCATGGCTTCGGGCGAACTGATGTAGTCGAGGAATTTCTGGGCCGCTTCGAGCTCTTCGCCTTCGGCGCGTGCACCGATCGCGTTGGCGAAATAGCTGGCATAATTCGAGCGCATGCCCTCTTCATTGGCAGGCAGCTCGGTGACGCCCCATTCGAAGTCCTCGATCGACCCGAAGGCGCCAAGCCGGAACGTGCCGTCAATCGTCATTGCAGCACGGCCGGCGCGGAAGGCGGCCTGCGGCTCATCCATGAACCCGACCTGGGTTACCGCATCGTCGCCCAGATACAGTTCTGCCTGCCACGTGGTCGCAGCCAGGCCCGCCTCGTCATTGTAGGTGACCGTGCGGCCATCGTCGGAATAGGGCTGGCCGCCGAATTGGCGGATGAGACCCTCGCGCCACCACTGGTGATCCTGCCCGGCCATCCCCATGGCAATGCCGACCGAGGTGATGTTGCCGCCGCCGTCACGTTCGACTGTCGCCTCGGCCGCCTCGACAAGCTCGTCGAGCGTCTGGGGCGGATTTTCAGGATCGAGTCCGGCGGCCTCGAAAATGTCCTTGTTGTAGAACAGCGCCAGCGAACGCACAGCAGTAGGCAGACCCCAATACTGGCCGTCGCGTTCCATGGCGGAAACGATGGGGAAGAAGTCGGCTTCGATTTCCTCGGCGGGGAAAACGGCGGGATCGAGCGGTTGAATCAATCCACCGGCAATGAAATTGTCGAGCCAGCCATAAAACAATTGCACCACGTCCGGGCCCTGTCCGGCGACATTGGCGGCCACGACGCGGGTCTGGTAATCGGCGTAGGGGAAGGTCTGGTGATTGACGGTGATGTCGGGATTGGCTTCCTCGAAATTGGCGATCAACTGATCCATCGCCTGGACGCGGGTATCAAACACGTACTGCCAGTATTCGATCTCGACCGCCTGGGCCGAACCCAGTGCAGCCAGGCTGACGCCGGCTGAAAGTGCGGTCAACGCAAGTGCTCTACGCATGGTGTCCCTCCTTTGGGAGCAGGGAAACATCTTCCCTGCGTGATTGTTTGGCGGCTCGGACCCCTCCGTCCACCATGCGCGCATCGTCAAATGATGTGCGATGCCTTGTCAATAAAATAATTTACTTTCGTTATTATCGGATGGGCAGGCGCCGGTTCACACTGGCGCTTGGCGTGGCCGGAAAAATGGGGACAATGCTGGATATCCAGTGCGTCTGGCAGCGCGCCGCTCGCCATCGATTAAATTAATCTACTTGTGTTATTCGAACGGCATGCCTAGTCTGCTCACTCGATAGCGCGTGTCCAGTCGGCAAGAGGGAACACCTTGACCAGTTCGGAAAAGCAGGGTCGTGGCCCGCGCCTCGTCATAGGGTCCAATCCGGAGCGCAATCGCGCCCACAATCGGCGCGTGGTGCTCGAAGTCATCCGCACCCATGGGCATATGGGACGCACCGAAATCGCCCGCCGTGCGCGCATAACACCTCAGGCCGTTGCCAACATCGTCGAAGAGTTGTTGGGCGAGGGCATGCTGGTACAACTGGGCCGCCTGCGGTCTGGCCGCGGACAGCCGCCGATCCAGTTCGCCATTAATCCCGACGGTCCACTGACCGGAGGCGTGGAAATCGCCGCAGATCACATAGCGACGACCCTGCTCGATCTTTCCGGCGCGGTCCGCGCCCAGGCAATCGCTCCCCTTGAGTCGGCCACTCCCGATCAGGTGCCCGGTCGGGTCTCGGACGAAATCGACAAACTTTGTTCCCAGATCGGCGCATCGCGTGACCGACTGATCGGGTTTGGTGCCGTGATGCCGGGACCGTTCGAGATCGAAGGAATGAGCTCGGTCGGACCCGCGACACTGCCGGGGTGGAAGGGCATCGACGCAAAGGCCACCCTCTCCCGGGCAATCGGACAGCCGGTATCCATCGAAAACGACGCCACAGCCGCAGCGGTCGGCGAACGGCTCTACGGTGCCGGGCGCCAGATCTCCAATTTCTGCTTCCTCTATTTCGGCGTTGGGCTGGGGCTGGGTGTGCTCAAGGACGGCGTGCCCCTGCGCGGGGCTTTTGGCAATGCCGGTGAAATCGGCCATGTGGCGCTGGTGCCGCGCCATGGCGTGCCAAGCTACGGCCCGGATGGCGCGCTGGAACGCTTTGCATCGCTTTACGCCCTGCGCGAAAAACTGGCAGCCAGCGGGCGCCCCAACATCGATAGCGAAACCCTCGAGCCGCTTTTCGCCAATAATGACCCCGTGCTTGTGGACTGGATAAGGGAAGCGGCCGACTATCTGGCGCCAACCGTCGCCATGATCGAAAACATATTCGATCCCGAAACAGTGGTGTTTGGCGGCAATCTTCCCGATGTCATTCTCGATGCCCTGATTGCGGCGCTCGAACCGCTGCCGGTTTCCGTCTCGACCCGTTCAGAACGGACACAGCCGCGCGTCATCCGCGGACAAACCGGACGGTTCACAGCGGCGCTGGGTGCGGCAGCGCTTGCCCTGCACAATATCTTGTCGCCTCAACTTTCCCTCGAATATTCGCCGGCGGTCGCTGCCGCACGGCCATAGGACTATCCATGCCCCTATCGCGCGCCCAGCTCTCCCATCGTTTTTCCCAGCGCCGTGCCAGCCCGAGGCTTGTGACGCTTTACAGGGCGCTGTCACGGCTGAAATCGACAGTGACCGTGCTTCACACGGGCGCCCATCCCGATGATGAGCAGAACGCCATGCTCGCCTTCATGCGCTTCGGGCTCGGGATGCGCACCATCATCGGTTGTTCGACCCGTGGGGAGGGCGGTCAGAACACGCTCGGCCCCGAGCGCGGCGGCGCACTTGGTGTCGTTCGGACCCGCGAGCTTGAGGAAGCGGCCAAGGTCATCGATGCCGACATCGCCTGGTTCGGTTTCGGGCCGGGCGACCCAGTCCATGATTTCGGGTTTTCCAAGAACGGCCACGATACGCTTGAGCGCTGGCAGCATGACCTGATCGTCGAACGTATGGTCCACGCCTATCGCAGCGAAAAGCCCGATATCGTCATCCCGACATTTCTCGACGTGCCAGGTCAGCACGGCCACCACCGCGCCATGACCATGGCCGCCGAGGAGGCGATCGCGCTGGCTGCCGACCCCAATGCCTATCCCGAGCATTTCGCGCAGGGCCTGGCGCCCTGGCAGGTCACCAAATATTACCTGCCCGCTTGGTCGGGCGGGGGAGCGACCTATGACGACGAAGTGCCTCCGCCGCCTGAAACCGTGAAACTGATCGCGAAAGACCCCGATTTCGCAACCGGCGCACTCTTTGACGAAATCGGGGAATGGTCGCGGCTCTACCACGCCAGCCAGGGCATGGGACGTTGGCCGGAAAACCCAAAGACCGAATGGCCGTTCCATCTTCGCGTCGGACCAAAAGACAACGGCGCACTCACAGACAATCTCCCCCGGCGCCTGGCCGACATTGTTCCAGGATTGGCAGCAGCCGATACGGCCATCGCGACGGCGATTAACGCTTTCCCGAAGGCCGACGAGATCATCGCTCCCCTGGCTGTGGCGCTCGAAATCATCGAGGCTCATATCGACACTGTGCCTGCCGAGCACATCCATCGCATCGAGACCATGATTGCCGATCTCGAAGCTGCAATTCTGGTCGCAACAGGCATCGATTGCACCGCCGCACTCGACAGACCGATCGTGGCGCAGGGCCAGGCGGTCGATCTGTGTCTGACTCTTCGCGGCGCTCCCAAGGATATTTCGATCGATCTGATCCTGCCCGAAGGCGTTTCGGTCATCGCCCAATCTCCGGGTCGATATGTGCTCGAGGTTGCATCCGACGCCCCCATCGCCGAGCCGTTCACCCAGTCCTATGCGGCTTCCGGGGCCAATGGCGATGCATGCGTTATCCTCACCCTCTCTGTTGCCGGGCGCACCATTTCGCGCGCCTTCGGACTGGAACGCCCTCTCACCATCGTGCCCGCCGCTTCGGTCAGCCTGACGCCCAGCGCCCTGCTGGTGGCGGCAGATGCCGGGTTTTCCGGTCTATCGGTGGAAGCCAAGATCGAAGGCGTTGCCAGAGATCTGGCCCTTTCGAGCGTCCAGGGCGTCCAAATTTCGTCGAGCAGGGATAGCGTCACACTCTCGGGAGGCGGGCTGGCCGAGGGACGCTACACCCTCGACGCCTTGCTTGATGATGCCCCCGCCTTCACGGCCAGAGAGATTGACTACGCCCATATCGGCAAGAACCTTTATCTGACTCCCGCACGTCTCGATATTCTTGCGCTCAACCTCGCCCTGCCCGAGGACCGCCGCGTCGCCTATATCGGTGGCGGTGCCGACAATGTGGGCCTGTGGCTGGCGCGCATGGGATTCGAGGTGACCGAACTCGATGCGCGGGCGCTTTCCGAGGATCTCTCGGCGTTCCCCGCCATCGTCGTCGGCATCTTCGCCTTCGGGCTGCGCCCCGATCTGGCAGCCAGCAACGATGCGCTGCATGCCTATGTCGAGGCCGGGGGCAATCTCGTCACGCTCTACCATCGCCCCTGGGACGGCTGGGCGCCGGACGCCGTTCCGCCGCGCTTCCTCAAGATCGGCCAGCCATCGCTGCGCTGGCGGGTGACCAATCCCGAAGCGCCGGTGGAGATACTGGCGGCCGACAATCCGATTCTTGCCGGTCCCAACCCGATTTCGCTGCGCGATTTCGAGGGCTGGAACAAGGAACGCGGCCTCTATTTCGCTTCCGAGTGGGACGGCGCCTATGTCCCGCTCCTCGCCATGAGCGACAAGGGTGAGGCTCCGCTAGAGGGCTCCCTTCTGACCGCCGAAATCGGCGGGGGACGTCACACCCACACCAGCCTCGTTCTGCACCACCAGCTCGATAACCTTGTCCCCGGTGCCTTCCGCATTCTGGCAAATCTCGTGGCGGGCGGCCGCATGTAGATGGCCGACCCGGCACCTTCTTATCGCAGCGGCATTGCCTGGCTTTTGGCTGATATGATGCTGATTACGGTGATGACCGTTCTCGTCAAGTTCGAGGGCGCCACCTATCCGGCCGTCCAGCTGGTGTTCATCCGCTCACTGATCGGGCTGGTATCGATTCTGCCGCTCGCCTGGCGCAAGCGCAAAGCGGTCATCGGCACCAGACAGCCTTTGCGGCATCTGGTGCGGGTTGGGTGCAATACGCTGGCCCTGACCTGCAATTTCACCGCGCTGGCGGCTCTGCCCCTCGCGCTGGTCAATGCCATCGGCTTCATGCGACCGCTGGTTGTCATGGTGTTTGCAGTCTTGCTGCTGGCCGAAAAGATCGCCCCGGTGCGCTGGATCGGCACCGTCATCGGCCTTGCCGGCATTCTCGTGATCCTCGCGCCGGGCGAAGTGGCGTTCTCATGGGGCCTTGCCGCCGCGTTCGGCTCGGTGCTGTTTGGCTCTCTTGCCGTGATCCAGATCCGCGCCATGGAAAAAGAGGATACCGCCGTCCTCATGGTCTTTTATACGGTCGGGCTTTCCATCCTGACCGCCATTCCCGCAGCACTTGTCTGGCAGCCCGTAGCGTCGGCCGATTGGCCGACCTTGCTGGCCATCGGCATTCTGGCGCAGATCGGCCAATATTGCTTCCTGCGCGCCTACCAGACAACGCCGGCGCGGATACTGGCACCCCTGGGATATCTGTCCATAGGGTTTGCGGCGCTCGCCGGGTTCATCTTTTTCAATGAAATCCCTTCGTGGGCGACGATCATCGGCGTGGCCGTCATTCTTATTGCGCTGCAATCGACCAACATGGTCGAAGCCGCCACCGTCCGGCGCAAGGCAAATTCGGAAGTCGAGACATAAAAAGCGCCCCGGCGAACCGGGGCGCTCATCGTCACAACCGTGCCTTTGGCAACTATTCGGCCGGCTGGACGAGGTTGGCGAGCAGCCGGAAGGCACCCGGCACAAGATGATCGAGCTGATGGTGCAGGATCAGGCTGGTGTGAGTATGCCGTCCGGCCCCGATCTCGGCCGAAAGCAACGAGCCGTTGAGAGAGTCTTCACCCGTATCGTGCATGGCCAGAAGCGGCTTATAGACCTCATCCCACTCCTCGGCAAAGTACAGCCCACGTTCCTTGTCCCAGTTCGCCCAGTCATCGGCACCGATGGTGTTGGGGTAATTGAGCAGCGGGTGGTCAGGTTCAAGGACGTCGACCTCCGCATTGGCGTCGGTCACGCGGAAGCGGATTGAGGGAGAGCCGATCTTGAGATAGGCGACCGGAATGGTCTCGGGATTCCAGCCATCGGACGGGCGGTGATACAGTGTCACCAAATGCCCGCCATTGCGCACCCAATCATGAAGGGCGCCGATGTTTTCGGCCAGATCGGGCCGACGCCCGAATGCAAATATCCCGATGACGATCGTTTTAAGATCGGCGTAGGTGCCGCTCGAGATATCCTCGGGTGACAATTCCACCACCTCAAGCCCGAGCCTTTCCATCCACAGCCCGACATTGTCGTTGCCGCCCGACACGTAACCGATACGCTTGATCGATGGCAACTCGGCTCCAACGGCCTGCACGGGAACCGATACCGTGGTGGGGACAACCGACCGGCCGATATGAGGATAGGTGAAGGTATCGATCTGATAGGCCCGTTCGCCCAAAAGGTCAGGCTCGATGTCAAAGCGTGATTGCTCGAGCCCCTGGGGCGGGACCAGTTCGAACGTGCCGCTCATATCCGAAGCGCGCTCGGTCTCATCGAGCGCCCAACCCTCGGGAACCGGCATGGACAGATCGCCAAGCGTCGCATTGGTCAGCGTCGCCGTCAGGGGCACGGGCCCCAGCTCTGCTGTGGTATTGAAAACCACGGCGCTCGGCTCGATTGTCATCGACGCCTTGGGGATGACACGCAGCTGATCTTCCAGATCGACGTCGAGCACCACGGTCCGACCCCCGATATTGAGCGAGACCCTGGTGTGCGCATCGCCATTGCCGCCCAGCGGATCAAACTCTTCGCTCAGAGGATTGGTGTAGCTTGCGTCTGCGGCAACAGAAACCGTTTCCCCTGATGCCATAAGCCCCTCGCGCGCAACGATCTCGACACCCTCGATCGTCACATCTTCGGGGCCGTCGACTATGGTTTTGATAACCACTTCGTCGTCGGGCGTTACGTCCCCGCCTTCCGTGTAGGACCGGATCTGGACACCGGCCGCGGCGGCGAGGGCGAGGTCGATTTCCTTGACCTTGCGATCCAGCCTGTGCGCGACATTGGCGCGCAACGCTTCAGGCAGGCTCTCGCGGGCCATGTCGATGAGTTCGCCCACTCTGCCCAATTTCGCGAGCACGACGACCGGATCACCATAATCGGCAATGGCTTCCTCGATCAGCCCCTGGGCTTCGCGCAGCGCGTCGGCGGTATTGGACGGCATGCCGTCAAGTTCGGCGATATCGCCAACTGTGGCGATAAGCCCTTCCCGGATGTCGCTTTCCGGACCGCCTTGACCACCACCGGCAACGCGGGAGAGGTTGAGTTCCCACTCGGTCTGCGGCTCGGGACGCCAGCGGCCCATGCGCTGGGTCAGATGGCAGGAGCGGGACCATTCTCCCATCTGTGGGAAAGTCGCACCGGAAATCTTGTCGCGCTCGGGCGCGGTAACGACCAGGGTCACGGGAGGTGGGGGCACCTCGTCGTCATAGACGCCGCCACCGCCGCCATAGGCCGGCTGGTAGATTTTTGGCACTTCCCAGGTATCGAGCCCGCCGGCGATCTGCTCGGGGAATTCCTGCGGATTGCCCGAGAGTTCGGCTGCAATGAACGTCGCGACATTGGCGGCCCGGTGATGTCCGTGCTGGCCGGGAACGTCGAGAAAACAGTTCATGATGATGTCGGGCTTGTACTTGCGAAACGCTGCCGTCATGCGCTCGACGATCTTGTCGCGGCCCCACTGATCGATGGTCTCGTTGGGATCTTTGGAAAAGCCGAAATCGTGGACGGAATCGGTGTGCCCGAAGCTGCCGAACGCCAACGAAGCATCGAGCGAGCGCGAAGCTTCTTCCATCTCGCGCGTCCGTAGAACGCCCAGCACCGAGCCCAGCTCCGGCCCGATCGAGTTCTGGCCGCCTTCGCCGCGGGTGATGGCATAGACCACCGGATGGATGCCATAGACGTGGCGCAACGCGGCGAGCATTGCCGACGGTTCGTCATCGGGGTGTGCGCCTGTGGTCATGATCGTGGCGGTGGAGGTCAGCCGCTCGAGACGGCGATAAAGGGTGACAATGGCCGGCTCCAGTTTCTGCTGCGCGATCAGGTCGAGATCGCTGAGCGGAGCCGCCCAGGCCGGGATGTGCGAGGCTGCATACATCACCGGTAAAGACGCCATGAACATGCGTCGTGTGATCTTGGTCATCGGGACAATCCTACCTTTGAAATTACACTCCTATGCCCCGTTCAGCGGGACTGGCATCGGATCTTTTCGTCCAATTTGACCAGAGTATGCGCCGCAAGAAATAATAACACAAGTGAGTTACTTTATTAGCAGGCGAATCGGCATTCGCTGCCTGTCGCCGAGGATGTTGCCGGCCTTGAACTGGCCGGCGAAATCATCATGCGCTCTGACGGCTCTGAAAAAAGCGAACGCGTTGTGCATGCGCGGCAGAATCCGGATAGGATGGCGGCCACGATCAATTCTGTGCCGCGAGGGCCTTTTGAGCGACCGACCCAGTCCTACCGAAACCGAAATTCTCGTCGTCGCCGAGACTTTCAAGCTGCTCGGTGACCCCACCCGCCTCAAGATCCTGCTCGCCTGTCTCGACCAGTCCATGGCTGTGGGCGATATCGCCCGCAAGATCGATGCGTCCCAATCCCTTGTCAGCCACCATTTGCGCCTGCTGCGGGCAGCGCGCCTGGTGCGAGGGACGCGCCACGCCAAGCACGTTCACTATGAGGCAGACGACCACCACATCCGCCATGTGATCTCTGACATGATTATTCACGCCGGCGAGCACGAAGAAACAGATGGTGCCGATTGAGACGGCGGCAACCGATTGATCCTGCCTTACAATGGCAGGATCCCATCATCCTTGACCTCTTCGATCACCGGATAAGTTCTGGTTTCCCGCACTCCGGGCAGTGACAGCAGCACGTCCCCCAGAAAGGCCCGGTAGCGCGCCATGTCGGGCAATCTGGCCTTGACCAGGTAGTCGAACCCGCCTGCAACCATGTGACATTCGAGCACTTCGGGCTGCTTGCGCACAGCGGCAGCGAACTTGTCGAAGATGTCGGGCGTGGTCTTGTCGAGCGACACTTCCACAAGAACCAACAGCCCCAGCCCGATCTGGTCGGCGTCGAGAATAGCGCGGAAGCCCTTGATATAGCCGTGCTTTTGCAGCCGCCGCATCCTGTCGCTCATCGAGGTGGGCGCCAGACCGACCCGCTGGGCAAGTTCGGAATTGGTGATCCGCCCGTCCCGTTGCAGCTCCATGAGAATTCTGCGGTCAATCCTGTCAATCTCGGTCATCGTGCTGGCTTTGCTTTAATCGGCCGGAAGATGTGCGGTTGTAGCGCGGCCGGAGTACGCAAAGCTAGTCCGCGCTGGCTATCGCCGCGAGGAATGCTGTGCCATATCGCTCCAGCTTGGCATCACCCACGCCGGGCAGGGCTCGCAACTGGTCCAGCGTCGCGGGTTTGTGCTGCGCCATGGCCCGCAACGTTGTGTCTTGAAACACCACATAGGGCGGGACCCCCTGCGCCGAAGCGAGTTCGCGCCGTTTGCGCCGCAGCCGCTCGAACACAGCCTCGGCCTCAGGCGACAGCGCTTCGCCCGAACCCAGCGCACGGTTCGTGTCCGATTTCTTGCGCTCGTGGTCGCGTCTCAGCGTCACCGTCCGTTCGCCCCGAAATACCGCCCGCGCACCCTCGTCGAGATAAAGCGCGCCATGGGCCTCATGGTTCACATGCACCAGCCCCATGGCCGTTAGCTGCCGCACCACCGAGCGCCAGGTCTTGACCGAAATGTCCTGCCCCACGCCGAAAACCGGCAAATGCTGGTGCCGGAATTTCTCCACCTTTTCGGTAACTTTGCCCATCACCACATCGATCACATGCGCCGCACCGAACCGCTGCCCGGTGCGATAGATCGAGGACATCACCTTGTTGGCGGCCTCGGTGCCGTCCCAGCTATCGACTGGGTTGATGCAGGTATCGCAGTTCCCGCAATTGCCTTGATGCTGTTCGCCGAAATGGGCGAGAACCGCCTGCCGCCGGCAGCCCGCCGTCTCGCATACGCCCAGAAGGGCGCTGAGCTTGGTGTTTTCGAGCCGTTTGATTTCGTCGGGCGCATTGCCTTCGGCAATCATGCGCCGCCTCTGGCTCACATCTGACAGCCCATAACACATCCAGGCTTCCGAGGGCTGACCGTCGCGCCCGGCCCGGCCCGTTTCCTGATAATAGGCCTCGATCGAGGAGGGCAGATCCATATGTGCCACATAGCGCACGTCAGGCTTGTCTATCCCCATCCCGAAGGCCACGGTGGCAACAAGGCACAAAGCGTCTTCCTTCAAGAACGCATCCTGATTGCGCGCCCGCACGCTCGAATCGAGTCCCGCATGATAGGGCAGGGCGGCAATACCCTTGTCATTGAGAAACTCGGCGATCGCCTCCACCTTGGCGCGCGACAGGCAATAAACAATACCGCTTTCGCCCTTGTGTCGGCCCAGGAAATCGAGCAATTGCGCTCGCGCATTGGCGCGCTCGACAATCGAATAACCGATATTGGGGCGATCAAAACTCGATATGAAAAGCTGCGCTTCCTCAAGCCCCAGCCGCTCGATCAGATCGGCGCGCGTTGTCGGATCCGCCGTCGCGGTCAGCGCGACGCGTGGCACATGGGGAAACAGCTCGCGCAGCTTGGCCAGTTCGCGATATTCGGGCCGGAAATCATGGCCCCACTGACTCACGCAATGGGCTTCATCGATGGCGAAAAGCCCGATTTCGACGCTGGCCAGCAGCTCAAGAAATCCCGCCGCCGCCAACCGCTCCGGGGCCACATAGAGAAGGTCCAACTCCCCGTCGCGCAGGGCCTGCCGCACGCTTCGGTTCTCGTCAGGCGAGAGTGAGGAATTGAGAGCCGCAGCTTTGACACCGGCCTGCCTGAGCGCTTCGACCTGATCGCGCATCAGGGCGATCAGGGGGGAAATGACAACACCGACCCCTCGTCGGCCAATCGCCGGGATCTGATAGCACAGCGATTTCCCCGCCCCTGTGGGAAACAGGACCACGGCATCGCCGCCGCCCATCACATGCTCGACAACCTCTTGCTGCTGCCCACGGAAGGCATCCAGCCCGAACACCGATCGCAAGATGTCCAGCCCACCGGCCGGCGCAGCGTCGATGGCCGTAGCGTTGGAAAAGAGCGACATGGAAGACAAGAAGGCCCGGTGCGGTCAGGAGAAGATGATTCGCCAGCCCATTTGACTCTGATCGTTTCGGCTGCGCAACCCGGGATGGGCGATCAGCAAAGCTTTCCCAGCAGCTCGAGTAGCGTGTCGCGGGCCTTTGGTCCGCCCAGCCGTGCTATGCAATCGGCTTCGAAATCATCCTGGACTTTGCGGGCTCTTGCAAGAAAGCGCTCACCTTCTTTGGTGAGATAGAGTGCGTTGGCTCGCCTGTCACCGGGTGCCGTGCGCCTCTCGGTGAGGCCTCGGCCTTCGAGCCCATTGATGAGCGCAACGAAATTGGCGCGCTTGATTCCAAGAATCTCCGCAATCTCGGTCTGCTTGCGGCCGGGGTTGTCCCCAATTAGCGCCAGGGCCGAATATTCGGCCGGACGCAGATCGAGCGCCTCGAAGGCCGAGAGAAAACGCTGAAAGACACTCAATTGTGCCCTGCGCAACCGGTACCCTATGATATCGGTGGTCGCCCCGGTCTCGAGCATGGCTTCATCGGTGACGGACCCCTGGACAGCAGACATAGGCTCAACCCTGTTTGTTATGAGACAGAATTTAATGCGCTGGGCGAAAAAGGCAATCACGCGCTGGGGAACGCTTGTCAAAAGTAGTTATGATATATACATTTTGGCAAAGAAGCATAAGCTCGATGTTCGGATTGTCCTGTCGTTTGTGTGCATAATCCATTGTTCGCTCAAACGGCCATGGACAAGGGTGAACGGCGCACAATCGGGTGATGGAAAGGTATCATCGGGGCGTGCTGGGGAGGATAAATTTGTTCCAGGATAAGTCGCCCTTGGGGCGAGGCATTTATGGCTTGGCAAAGCTCATGGCGCTGGCCGGCGGCGTGGTGCTGATAGCGCTCGTCCTTCTTGTCGTTGTCAGTGTCACCGGTCGCGCGCTGCTGTGGGCCGGCCTGCGGCCGGTGCGCGGTGATTATGAACTCGTCGAGGCCGGCATCGGCTTTGCTGTCTTCGCTTTCCTGCCCTGGGCCCATCTTGAGCGGGGCCATGCGATCGTCACCATAGTGACCGACCGTTTCGGCCCCATCGTCAACAGATGGATCCTCGTCGTCACCGACATCATGATGCTTGTCGCCGCCAGCTTTATCGCCTGGCGCCTCTATGACGGAATGCTCGACAAGTTCCGCTACAACGAGACCACGCTCCTGTTGCGCATGCCGCTGGGCTGGTCCTACAGCGCCGCGCTGGCGGGAGCCGTCGTCTTTGTAATCGTTGCGCTTTACGTGCTTGGCCGTTCCATTTCAAATGCGATGGGCGGACGGTCCGAAATCCAGTCGTCGGGGGGCGAATTGTGAGCAATATCGTTATTGGCCTGCTCTCGTTTCCCGTCATCCTGCTGCTGATCTTTCTGCGTGTACCCATCGGTCTGGCCATGCTCGGCGTGGGCATTTTCGGTTCCTGGATCATCACCGGCACCTTCAATCCGGCGCTGGCCCAGTTCAAGAGCCTCACCTATTCCACCTTTGCGTCCTATTCGCTTTCGGTCGTGCCGCTGTTCATCCTGATGGGGCAGTTCGCGACACTGTCGGGCCTGTCGGCTGCGCTGTTTAATGCCGCGGCATCGTGGGTGGGCCACCGCAAGGGGGGTGTCGCCATGGCTGCCGTGGGCGCCAGCGCGGGGTTCGGCGCCATCTGCGGGTCTTCGCTGGCGACGGCGGCCACCATGGGGCATGTCGCCCTGCCCGAACTGAGGAAACATGGCTATTCCGGCGCGCTGTCGACCGGCGCCGTCGCTGCCGGCGGCACGCTGGGCATCCTTATTCCCCCTTCGGTCATTCTGGTCATCTTTGCCGTCCTGACCGAACAAAATATCGCCAAGCTGTTCATGGCCGCCTTTGTGCCGGGCATTCTGGCCGCCATCGGTTATCTCATCGTTGTAGCCATCTATGTCCGCGTCAGCCCGGAATCGGCAGGCATCCGCGCCCGGGTGCCCTATGGTCAAAGATTCCGCGAACTGGCAACCATCTGGCCGGTCGTGGCTATCTTCGTGCTGGTCATCGGCGGTATCTATACGGGCATATTCACCCCCACCGAGGCCGCTGCCGTCGGCGCAGCGGGAACGGGACTGGTGGCGCTTGCCTCGCGCCGGCTGTCGCGCAAGGGGCTCGAGGCGGCCATTCTGGGCACGGCGTCCTCAACGGCGATGATTTTCCTCATCGTTTTGGGTGCCGCCTCGCTCAATGGCTTCCTGGCTCTTTCGCAACTGCCACAATTTGCAGCCGGATGGGTCACCGAGCAGGGCTTCAACCCCTGGGTGGTCATGGCGATCGTGCTGTTGCTCTATCTCGTCCTCGGCTGCGTCATGGACTCGCTCTCGATGATCCTTCTGACGGTGCCCATCATCTTCCCGATGATGTCGGCCCTCGATTTCGGCCTGACCCCGGACGAATTTGCCATCTGGTTCGGCATTCTGGTTCTCATCGTCGTCGAAGTGGGGCTGATAACGCCGCCGGTGGGGATGAACTTGTTCATCATCAATTCGATGGCCAGGGAAACGCGCCTGTCGGAAACATTTCGTGGTGTGCTGCCATTCGTCGCCAGCGACGTCGTGCGCACCATCATTCTCGTCGCCTTCCCACCGATAACCTTGGGGCTGGTGTGGCTGCTCTATTGAGCGGCTGGAGCGCTGCCAGGATAGGTGGGCACCACGTATCCGGTTCGGAAGCGCGAAAAAAACAAGGACTTGGAGCAATCGAAGCGATTCGAAGAAGCGCTGAAATGCTCTAAAGACTGTGAGGAGTTCACACGCGAAAAAGCGTGCAACAAAGGGAGAAGACCAAATGAAACTGAAATCTATACTGCTCGGGGCGGTTGCCACCGTCTCATTTGCCGCCGGAGCCATGGCCCAGGAGGTGACGCTGCGCGTCCACCAGATGCTGCCGCCACAAGCCACCATTCCGGCCGACGCCATCACACCGTGGGCGGAAGCCGTTCAGGAACAGTCCGACGGCCGTATTTCGGTGGAACTCTATCCGTCCATGCAGCTTGGCGGTTCGCCCGACGCCCTGTTCGGTCAGGCGCAGGACGGGGTGGTCGATGTGATCTGGACCGTGCTTGGCTATACGCCCGGCCGCTTCCCGAAATCGGAAGTGTTCGAACTGCCCTTCCTGATGTCCAACAGCGCCGAAGAAACCTCGGCCGCCTTTTACAACTACGTCATGGAAAATTCCGCTGACGAGTTCGAAAGTGTTCAGGTCATCGCCCTTCACACCCATGGTCCCGGCCTTTTCCATACGAAAAATCCGGTCAATTCCCTCGAGGATATCCAGGGCGTAAAGATCCGCGGCGGGTCGCGCATCATTTCCAACATGCTCGCCCAGCTCGGTGCCGAACCGGTGGGCATGCCTGTGCCCCAGACCACCGAAGCGCTTTCGCGCGGCGTGATCGACGGCACGACGGTTCCCTGGGAAGTCACCCCTTCGCTGCGCATAGCCGAACTGGTCACCAACCACACAGGCTTTTCGGGCGAAAACGGCCTTTACACCCAGACCTTCGGGTTCGTGATGAACCGTGGCACCTATGAAAGCCTGCCCGACGATCTCAAGGCTGTGATCGACGCCAATTCCGGCCTCGAAACCTCCAAGATGTTCGGCCGTGCCATGGATCAGGGTGACGCTGCAGGTCGGCAGATCGCCGAGGACGCCGGCAACACCATCATAACCCTCGACGAAGAGGAAACAGCGCGCTGGAGGGAAGCCGCTCAGGCGACCATCGACCAGTGGATTGCCGATATGGATGCCATCGGCATTGACGGCGAGGCACTTTACGCCGCCGCCCAGGAAGCAATGGCTGCCGAACGCCAGTAGGGGGCCGGTTCGTAATGTGAAGGGGCGCTCCGGCGCCCCTTCTTTGTCTGGAAATCAGATAATTACCGCAGGTTCGGGCCGTCCGGGGCCGACGCCCTCGACGAAAAACACCTTGCCCGAATCCGGATGCGCCGCCAGCGCCTCCGCGTCCAGCCCTTCGCGCGCCGTGGTGCAATAGAGGGTGGAGAAATCAGCGCCGCCGAAGGCCGGGCAGGAGGAATGCGGCGCCCCTACAGAAACAGCCTTAAGCAAGGGGCCCGATGGGTCATATACGGCAACCCGGCCGGCACCCCATTGGGCAAGCCACATATTGCCCGCCGCATCGATCACCGCGCCGTCGGGGTTCAGCCCTTCCCCGGCGAGGTCAAGATAGATCTCGGGCTCACCGACCGGTACGCCGGTCTCGGAATCGAGCCTGACACGCTTGACGAAACCGCGGCTCGTGTCGGCGAAATGGCCATAGGCCCGATCGGGCGAAAAGCAGATGGCATTGGGTATGGTGATGGACGAAAACAGCTTTGTGACTTCGCCGCGGTAAAACCGATAGATCGCACCCGCGTCCTTTTCGGACTTCTTGCCCATCGATGAAATCCAGAACCCGCCCCACGGATCGGCACGTCCGTCATTGGTCCTAAGTCCCTCGCCGATATCGAGCGCGGCGACGATCTCGCGTTCCCGGGTTTCGATATTGAGCTTGAGCAGCGCCGTTTCGCTGGCCACCAGGAGGTTGTCGCGGTCGATCCAACCGGCTGCCGAAACCATGTCATCAAACGTCCAGGCGCCCGTATCGCCCCCCTTTCGGGTCAAAAGCGTGCGCCCGATGATGTCGAACCAGAACAACTGCTCGCGCTGGGGATGCCAGAGCGGGCCTTCGCCCAGAAAGCAGGATCGATCGTCGAAAATATGCGCGCTCATGCCATAACCTCGTCATAGGCCGATACAAGTTTGCGGGCCCTCTCGCCCACCTCTTTCGCCGTCAGGCCGGGCGCATAGAGCGCCGTGCCGATGCCGAATCCGTCGGCCCCGGCGGCCCGCCATTGGGAAAAATTGTCCGCTCCGGCGCCGCCCACAGCATAGACCGGGACCGAGCGGGGCAGCACGGCTTTGAGCGCCGAAACGCCCGCCGGCCCCATGATCGAGGCGGGAAAGATCTTGAGCCCGTCCGCGCCCGCCGTGAGCGCTGCGAAACATTCGGTGGCGGTAAAAACGCCCGGAAATGATTGTAGGCCCGCCGCCTTTGTGGCGGCAATCACCGTCGCGTCGCAATTGGGCGAAACGATCAGTTCCCCCCCAGCCTGCGCGACTTCGGCGACGTCTTTTTCGCTCAGAACGGTCCCTGCGCCGATCAGCGCGTCACTACCGAATGCCTTGGACATTTTCTCAATTGAATCAAGCGGTTGCGGTGAATTGAGTGGCACTTCGATAGCGGTAATGCCCGCTTCGATCAGCGCCTCTGTTATCCCCAGCGCCTCATCGGGTTTGAGGCCGCGCAATATGGCAATCAGCTTGCGGGTCATTGCGTGTCCTCCAGGGTCGAACGGGCGGCGCAAAGTCCGGCCAGTGTCATGTCCTGCGCATCGTACCGGTGGGCAGAAACACCGGCCAGCGCCAACGCCGTCTGGTATAGCGCGCTTAATTGCGATGCGCCAACCAGCGCAACGGCGTTGCCACGCCAGAAATCGCTTGTTCCCGCCAGTTCCGCGCCGATCAGTAACCCCGAAAGCCGGGCTCTGGAAACCTGTGGTGAGGCGCCTTCAAGCAGGCTCGCTGCACGGATGGAAAACAGCCTGGTCAGAATATCGGGCGCTTCCAACCCGGCCGAAACGCCGGCGGCAAAGGCGTCATCGCTCCATTCGCTCGTGCCAACGCTATGACGCAAAACGGATTTTTCGGCAAGCAGAGCAAAGACTTCCCCGGTCATTGCCGTCCGGAAGCGCGCAATGCGGCCATCGGCGATGTCCACCCATTTGCTGTGCGTGCCCGGAAGGCACAGGACGGCATTATCGCCTTGGGAAGCGATGTAGCCGGCGATCTGGGTTTCCTCGCCGCGCATCACGTCGGGGGGCGCCGATTGGCTGACGCCGGGCAGGATGAAAACCGCGATGCGCCGGTCGGTGACCGGCGCGCGTGTCGGCCGGGCGGCGACGGGCGGGGTGGGGGTGATTGCGTATTCCGCCTCGATCCACCCTTGCCGCGCGCCCACCATGCCGCAGGCCATGACAGGTGTAACGCGTTCTGAATCCAGCCATTTTTCCACGACCTCGAGCAGCGCCGGTTCGAACTCCGATGGGGAAAGCTGGCCCATGCCCTTTGGGCTTTCCCCGTGCGCCAACACCTTGTTGTCGGCGCTCAGCGCCCAGGCGCGCATGTTCGAGGTCCCCCAATCGACGGCGATCCAGTCGGCAGCTATCGTCATGTCGCGCGCGGCTTCCGCCACAGGGCAAATTGCGTCATGGATTGATTCTTTCCTCATATTGGCGGCAAATGGCACCAGCCGCTCTTCCCGACTCCCTCATCGAGCGCCATTTATCTTATTATATTTTTATTTTGACAATCCATTGCCGCCTTTGTCATGTTCGGTTTGCGCCGCGATACGCTGGCGCACCAGTAAAGGCGGACCGGCATGGCGGGAACTATAGGCGATCGGGAGGGAGCGGGAACAACTGCCGGGCCGGCGGCTGCACGACGCAAGCCGCACAATTTCCATGCCCATGTCATGTACACGCTCGGAACCGCCATTGTCGGCGGAACCTATAAGGAAGGCCAGATTCTCCCCGGCGACAGCGATCTGATCGACCAGTTCGGCGTATCCCGCACCGTGCTGCGCGAGGCGCTCAAGACATTGTCGGCCAAGGGTCTTGTCGAGGCGCGGGCGCGGGTCGGAACCCGGGTTCTGCCGCGGGCCCGCTGGAACATGTTTGATTCCGACGTGCTGCTCTGGCACCTGGAGTCGGGGATTTCCTTTGATTTTATCGCTTCGCTGGCCGAAATCCGCATGGCCGTCGAACCCGACGCGGCGGCGCTGGCCGCCGAGCGGCGTACCGACGAGCAGGCCGATGAATTGATGGGCTGGCTCAGGGGCATGGAGACCAAGGGCCAGAGCGCCGAGGACTTCGCCCGCAACGACGTGGAATTTCACCGGGTCGTGGCCCAGGCATCGGGCAATCCCTTCATGGTTTCGCTCTCCAATGTCGTCGAAATCGCGCTGATGGCATCGTTCACCATTTCCTCGCCGGTCGAGGGTGGGACGGCCTTTGACAAGGCGGTGCGGCTGCACCGCAACATCGCCGAGGCCATAGCGGCAAAAGACCCCGAAATGGCGCGCGTCGCCATGCGTCAGGCCATCCAGTCGGGTGTCGATCGGGCAACGACCGCATTGGGCAGCGCCAAGGGCTGAACCCTCGGTATGTCGGTGCTTTCAGCGTTTTGACGCCCACTGGACACACCCCTTATGCTCGGTGACGCCCAATGGACCCTCGCTGCACTCACGCGCGACGCAAAGTGGATCGGTGTTGAAAAAGCGCGCGACCGCTCAAACAGCCGCTTTACAAATAATCATACTATATGCAAATGTGCTGCTGGTTGCCGCGGGAGACGCGGTACAGGAGGTCGCTACGACGAGAGGCGTCGGGCGAAACTGACAGGGAGAAAACCTCATGAAATCAATTTTGGCAGGGCTTGGCGCTCTGGTGATGACCTCTGCGCTATCGGTGATGCCTGCTGTTGGGCAGGAAGCCGGTTCGGTGGGCATTTCCATGCCGACCCAATCCTCGGCCCGCTGGATCTCGGACGGCAATTCCATGGTGGAACTGTTTGAGGCAGCCGGCTACCAGACCGATCTGCAATATGCCGAAGACGATATTCCCAACCAGCTCGCCCAGATCGAAAACATGATCGTTCGTGGCGTCGACGTTCTGGTGATCGCCTCGATCGACGGCACCACGCTCACCACCGCGCTCGAGAACGCCGCCGCTGCCGGCATCCACGTGATTGCCTATGACCGGCTGATCCGCGGGTCCGAGCATGTCGATTATTATGCGACTTTCGACAACTTCAAGGTTGGCGTGCAGCAGGCCCAGTCGCTGGTCGACGGGCTCGAAGCCTCCGGTCGCGAAGCACCCTACAATATCGAACTGTTCGGCGGTTCGCCCGACGACAACAACGCCTATTTCTTCTATGACGGCGCCATGAGCGTGCTCCAGCCGCTGATCGACGATGGCACGCTGGTCGTCAAATCCGGCCAGATGGGCATGGATACGGTTGGCACCCTGCGCTGGGACGGCTCGGTTGCCCAGGCCCGCATGGATAACCTTCTCTCGGCCCATTATACCGACGACACTGTCGATGCCGTCCTTTCGCCCTATGACGGGCTCTCGATCGGCATCATCTCCTCGCTGCGCGGGGTCGGTTACGGTTCGGGCGACATGCCCATGCCGATCATTTCCGGTCAGGATGCCGAAATCCCCTCGGTCAAGGCAATCATGGCCGGCGACCAGTATTCGACGATCTTCAAGGACACCCGTGAGTTGGCCCGCGTGACCGTGGGCATGGTTTCGGCCCTCATCAACGATGCGGAGCCCGAGATCAACGACACCGAAACCTATGACAACGGCGTCAAGGTGGTCCCCTCCTACCTGCTCGAGCCGGTGCTGGTGACAGCCGATAATCTCGAAGAGGTTCTCGTGGGTTCGGGGTATTATACCCAGGATCAGATCGCCAACTGAGTGCTTTCAGCAAAAGTGGGCACCACTTTTGCGGTTCGAAAGCGCGACCGACGGGATCATAAGATCCTCCTCCAGAGGCCGTGCGGTGGGGCAGCATAACGCCCCGCCGCACACTCAGAAAAGAGAGACGGAACGCCATGACGTCCATTCTCGAAATGCGTGGCATCACAAAAAGCTTTCCGGGCGTCAACGCGCTCGAAAACGTCAACCTCGTGGTCGAGCAGGGCGAAATTCACGCGCTGGTTGGCGAAAACGGGGCGGGCAAATCCACCCTCATGAAAGTACTCTCGGGCGTCTATCCCTCGGGCGAGTATGAGGGCCAGATCTTTTTTGAAGGCGAGGAACGCCATTTCCATTCCATCGCCGACAGCGAGAAATGCGGCATCGTCATCATTCACCAGGAGCTGGCGCTGGTTCCGCTGCTCTCGATTGCCGAAAACATCTTTCTGGGCAATGAGCGCGCCAGCAACGGCGTGATCGACTGGTCGGAAACCTATCGCCGCACCGAAGACCTGCTCAAGCGCGTTTCCCTAAAGGAATCTCCGCGCACCAAGATCACCCATCTGGGCCTGGGCAAGCAGCAGCTCGTCGAAATCGCCAAGGCGCTGTCAAAACAAGTCAAGCTCTTGATCCTCGACGAGCCCACATCCTCGCTCAACGAGACCGACAGCCAGGCGCTGTTGAACCTTCTGGTCGAACTCAAGGAGAGGGGCATTTCCTCGATCCTGATTTCCCACAAGCTCAACGAGATTTCACAGGTCGCCGACCGCATCACGGTGCTGCGCGACGGGCACACCGTTTCCACCCTCGATTGCCACACCTCCGAGATTTCCGAGGCCGATATCGTGCGCGACATGGTGGGGCGGTCTCTGACCGACCGCTTCCCGGCCCGCGATCCCAAGATCGGCGACGTGCTGTTCGAGGTCAAAAACTGGACGGCCCATCACCCCATCCATTCCGAGCGCAAGGTCGTCGACGATGTCAGCTTTTCGGTGCGCGCCGGAGAGGTCGTGGGCATCGCCGGGCTGATGGGCGCGGGGCGGACCGAACTGGCCATGAGCCTGTTCGGAAAATCCTATGGCGACAGGATTTCCGGCGAGGTGCTTTTGCGCGGCCGGCCCGTCGATACCTCCTCGGTGCCCAAAGCCATTGCCAACGGCATCTGCTATGCCACCGAAGACAGAAAGACCTATGGCCTGGTCCTTGACCAGCCGATCCGCGACAACGTCCCTCTCGCCAATCTCAAAGCCATTGCCAATGGCATCGTGGTGGACAACCACAAGGAACGCGAGGTCGCCGAACGCTACCGCAAGCTGATGGCCATCAAGAGCTCGGGGATCAGCCAGAAAACGGTCAATCTCTCGGGCGGCAACCAGCAAAAGGTCGTGCTGTCCAAATGGCTCTATGCCGGGCCGGACGTCCTGATCCTCGACGAGCCCACCCGCGGCATCGACGTGGGCGCCAAATACGAAATCTATTCCATCATCAACGATCTGGCGGCCCAGGGTAAGGCGATCGTCGTGATCTCGTCCGAAATGCCCGAACTGCTGGGCACCTGCGACCGCATCTACGTCATGAACGCCGGGCGCTTCGTGGGCGAATTGCCCATCGCCGAAGCCAGCCAGGAAAAGATCATGTCGATGATCCTGAAAACGGGGAGGGCGGCGTGATGGCGATGTCCCTCGCGTCTTCCGCGCTCGGTCGCTGCCCCGGTGGGGGACGGGCGTTCCCCAAAAAAGGGCTGAGCCTTCTCGATCAATTCACCAACGGAACACCACAATGACTGACCTCACCCAATCCTCGTCCGCAACCGGCGGCCAGTCGGTGTTTGTGGGCTATCTCAAGACCCATCTGCGCGAATACGGCATCCTGTTCGCGCTGATCGCCATCGTGGTGTTCTTCCAGTTCGCCACCGGCGGCATCCTGTTGCGCCCGGCCAATGTCACCAATCTGGTGCTCCAGAACTCCTATATCGTCATCATGGCGGTGGGCATGCTTTTGGTGATCGTGTGCGGCCATATCGATCTCTCGGTCGGCTCGGTCATGGGCTTTGTGGGCGCACTGGCGGCCGTATTGATGGTGCAGTTCGATATCCATTTCGTGCCCGCGGCCCTGATCTGCCTGGCGGTTGGCGCGGCCATCGGAGCCATTCAGGGCTATTGGATCGCCTACTGGAAAATCCCCAGCTTCATTGTGACTCTCGCCGGCATGCTGGTGTTCAAGGGGCTGATGATGGTGCTCTTGAAGGGCCAGTCCATCGGGCCGTTCCCCGATGAATTCCGCCTGATTGCCTCGGGCTTTATCCCCGACCTGTTTTCGGTCGAGGGCATGCACATGCTTTCGATGCTGCTCGGCGTTGCCGCCGCGGCCATCCTCGTGCTGCTCTCGGTGCGGGCCCGCGCCAAGGAAGCCAAGCACGGCACGCCCGACGAGCCCTTCGCCTTTTTCACCGGCCGCAACATCCTGGTCGCCGGGGCGGTGGTTTATCTGGTTTACCTCCTGGCTACTTCGCGCGGCCTGCCCAACGTCTTCATTATCATGGCGGTGCTGATCGCGGGCTACAGCTTCATCTCCAAGCAGACCACTATCGGCCGCCGCATCTATGCGGTTGGCGGCAACCAGAAGGCGGCCAAGCTTTCGGGCATCAATTCCGAACGTCTGACTTTCATGGTGTTTGCCAATATGGGCATGCTGGCCGCGCTGGCGGGGCTGGTGTTCGCAGCCCGGCTCAACATGGCGACGCCCAAGGCGGGCGAAACCTTCGAGCTCGACGTCATCGCCGCTGTGTTCATCGGCGGCGCCTCGATGGCTGGCGGTGTCGGCACCATCGTCGGCGCGGTGATCGGCGCGTTCATCATGGGGGTGATGAACAACGGCATGTCGATCATGGGCATCGGCATCGACTGGCAGCAGATGATCAAGGGCCTGGTGCTGCTCGCTGCCGTGATCTTCGACGTTTACAACAAGAACAAGGCCGCCTGATCTTTTCCGGCGCGCTCCAGCGCGCCGGTCTCCCCCTGTTGCCTGGAGTTTATTGAAGTGCTGCTCTCCCAGATTCTCGATACCAGCGGTTCCCAGCGCGTCGTGGCGCGCGAGGGGGACAGTGCCAAGATCGTCAATGGCGCGGAATCCATTCTGGCGCTGGCCAGGCGCGCCATCGCCAGAGATATGGCGCTGGTCGCGCTGATCGCCGAACAGGGACTGGGCGAAAGCGTCGATCTGGCGGCCGCCTATGCCGAGGGTCGGGTTCTCGCTCCGATCACTCCCGACGATCCCGCCCGCCTGCACCTGACCGGAACCGGGCTGACCCATCTGGGCTCGGCTGCAACGCGCAACGCCATGCACCAGAAGGCCGGTGCCGATGAAAACATCACCGATTCCATGAAGATGTTCCGCATGGGGGTCGAGGGCGGCAAGCCGGCTGGAGGCAAGACCGGCGTGCAGCCCGAATGGTTCTATAAGGGCAATGGCCACGCACTGGTCGCGCCGGGCAAGCCCATCGTCTCGCCGGGCTTTGCGCTCGACGCGGGCGAGGAACCCGAAATCGCCGGCATCTATGTCATCTCCTATGAAGGCGTGCCGCACCGGATCGGCTTTGCACTGGCCAATGAATTTTCCGACCACGTCACCGAGCGGCAGAACTATCTCTATCTCGCGCATTCGAAATTGCGCCCCGCCTCGATCGGCCCGGAAATCCTGGTTGGCCAATTGCCCGCCCATATCGAGGGCACCTCGCGTGTCATCCGCGATGGTGCAGTGCTGTGGGAAAAGCCGTTTGTTTCCGGCGAGGACAATATGAGCCACACGCTGGCCAACCTCGAGCACCACCACTTCAAATACGAAATCTTCCGCAAGCCCGGCGATGTGCATGTGCACATGTTCGGCACGGCGACCTTGAGCTTTGCCGACGGCATCCGGACCCGGCAAGGCGACATCTTCGAGATCGAGGCGGCCCCGTTCGGCCTGCCGCTCACCAATCCGCTCACCATCGATACGACACGCCCCGCCGACGCGCCTGTCGCAGTCAAAACGCTATAAGAAGAGGGTAGGGCAATGGCATTTGAAAAGGCCCAATGGCCACGCAAGCTGCGCTCGCAGGAATGGTATGGCGGAACCTCGCGCGATAGCATCTATCATCGCGGGTGGCTGAAAAATCAGGGCTATCCGCACGATCTGTTCGACGGTCGCCCGGTGATCGGGATCTTGAACACCTGGTCCGACCTCACCCCCTGCAACGGCCATCTGCGCGAGCTGGCCGAAAAAGTGAAAGCCGGCGTCTGGGAGGCCGGTGGCTTCCCGCTCGAAGTGCCGGTGTTCTCGGCCTCGGAAAACACCTTCCGCCCTTCTGCCATGATGTATCGCAACCTCGCCGCCATGGCGGTCGAAGAGGTGATGCGCGGCCAGCCTATCGATGGCGCCGTGCTGCTGGTGGGCTGCGACAAGACCACTCCGTCGCTGCTGATGGGCGCGGCCTCCACCGACATTCCCTCGATCGTCGTCACCGGCGGCCCCATGCTCAATGGCTGGTTCCGGGGCGAGCGGGTCGGCTCGGGCACCGCGCTCTGGCAGATGAGCGAAGCCATCAAGGCCGGGGAAATGACCCAGGAGGATTTCCTCGAGGCCGAACAGGCCATGAGCCGGTCTTCGGGTACCTGCAACACCATGGGCACCGCTTCCACCATGGCCTCGATGGCCGAGGCGCTGGGCATGGCACTTTCGGGCAATGCGGCGATCCCCGCTGTCGACAGCCGCCGCCGCGTCATGGCGCAACTGACGGGCCGCCGCATCGTCGATATGGTCAAGGACGACCTCAAGCCCTCCGATATCCTCACCCGCGAGGCGTTTGAAAACGCCATAATGACCAATGGCGCCATCGGCGGTTCGACCAATGCGGTGGTTCATCTGCTGGCCCTGGCGGGCCGTGTCGGCGTCGATGTGGGGCTCGAGGATTGGGACCGGCTGGGCCGCGATATTCCCACCATCGTCAACCTCATGCCTTCGGGCAAATATTTGATGGAAGAGTTCTTCTACGCCGGCGGATTGCCGGTGGTGCTCAAATCCCTGCTCGAGGGCAAAAAGCTCCATGGCGATGCGCTGACCGTTTCGGGCCGCACCATGGGCGAGGAAATCGTCAATGCCCGCAACTGGAACGAGGACGTGATCCGCCCGGTCGACAAGGCTCTGACCAGCCATGGCGGTATCGCGGTTCTCAAGGGCAATCTGGCGCCCAATGGCTGTGTCTTGAAGCCCTCGGCGGCCAGCCCGCATCTGATGGTTCATACCGGCCGCGCCGTGGTGTTCGAGGACATCGACGACTACAAGGCCAAGATCAACGACGAGGCGCTCGATATCGACGAGACCTGCGTCATGGTGCTCAAAAATTGCGGCCCCAAGGGCTATCCCGGCATGGCCGAAGTGGGGAACATGGGCCTGCCGCCCAAAGTGCTGCGCAAGGGCATAAAGGACATGGTGCGCATTTCCGATGCCCGCATGTCGGGCACTGCCTATGGCACGGTGATCCTGCACACATCGCCCGAAGCGGCGGTGGGCGGTCCGCTGGCCGTGGTGCGCAATGGCGACATGATTTCCATTGACGTGCCCAACCGCACCATCCATCTCGACGTTCCCGAAACCGAGATCGCCGCCCGGCTGGCCGATTGGTCTCCGCTGCCCGATCAGCCGGACTCGGGCTATGCAAGGATGTTCCTCGATCACGTAGATCAGGCCCATACCGGCGCCGATTTCGATTTTCTCAGGGGCTGTCGCGGCCGCGAAGTGGGCAGGGATTCCCATTGATGACACACAGGATCGCCATTGTCGGGCTGGGCAAGATCGCCCGTGACCAGCATCTGCCCTCGATCGCCAAGAACCCCGATTTCGAGCTGGCCGCCATCGTCTCGCGCAACGCCGAGCTCGAGGGTGTCGACCATTTCCAGGCGCTCGATGAGATGCTCGCGGCGCGTCCCGATATCGACACAGTGGCGCTGTGCACCCCGCCGCAGGTGCGCCGCCAATACGCCGAAGCCGCCATCCGCGCCGGCCGGCACGTGCTGCTCGAAAAGCCGCCCGGCGCCACCGTCGCCGAAGTCGACTGGCTCAAGACGATGGCCGCCGAACATGGCGTAACGTTGTTTGCCACATGGCACTCGCGCTACGCGCAGGGCGTCGAACCGGCACGCGCGTGGCTGGCCGACAAGGCCATAAAAAGCGTCGAGATCGTCTGGCGCGAGGACGTGCGCCGCTGGCATCCCGGCCAGGACTGGATCTGGGAGCCCGGCGGCATGGGCGTGTTCGATCCCGGCATCAACGCGCTCTCGATCCTCACCCATGTCCTGCCCGCACCGGTGCTGGTGACCGGCGCGGTGCTCGAGGTGCCGGAGAACCGCCAGACCCCCATCGCGGCGAAAATCGATTTCGTTGCGGTCACCGGCCATAAGGTCACCGCCGATTTCGACTGGCGCCAGGAGGGGCCGCAGACCTGGGACATCACCGTTCGAACCGATGCGGGACTGCTCGAACTCTCGAGCGGCGGTGCGGTGCTCAAGATCGACGGGCAAACCCAACTGGCCGCCGACGACACCGAATATGACGGCATCTACGCCCATTTCGCCTCGCTTCTGGCGCAGGGCAAAAGCGATGTCGATATTTCTCCGCTGCAACTGGTGGCCGACGCCTGTATGCTCGGCGAGATTTCCAAGGTAGAAGCGTTTATCGAATAAGGCTGGCCTGCTGCACCAATTGTCACCCCGGCCTTGAGCCGGGGGCCAGTACGCTCCGCGCCAGCGCGCAATCGCCAGCGCTTCGGTTTACTGGATCCCGGATCAGGTCCGGGATGACAGTCTGAGCAAGAAGGAGCGCTATGTTCCTTCGTACCAAAAAAATTTTACCAAAAGGTCAAAAATCCCCCTGTTGCTCATTCCGGCTTTGTGATTGACTGATGGCAAAGCCAAGGGGAGTCGCATCGATGTCCGTTTTCAAATCGGGACAAGAGGGGTTGATCGGCTATGCGGTGATGCTCGAGCAGTTTCACCCGCGCGATTGCGTGGAATTGACCGAATATGCCGAGCAAAAGGGTTTTAACGGCGCCATGGCCGCCGACCATTTTCAGCCCTGGGTGCCCCAGCAGGGCCAATCGGCGTTTGTCTGGAACGTTCTGACCGCCATCGGCGAGCGCACCAAGGGCGATATGGGCCCCGGCGTCACGACCCCCACTTTCCGCTGGCACCCCGCCATGGTGGCGCAGGCGTCGGCCACGCTGGCCGCCATGTATCCCAACCGCCACTGGCTGGGTGTGGGGGCGGGCGAAGCGCTCAATGAAAGTTTCCTCGCCCAATACTGGCCCGATGTGGGCGAGCGTTCCGCCCGCATGTTCGAGGCCGTCCAGATCATAAAAAAGCTGTTCGAGAACTCGGCTGCCGGCAAGGACACCAAGCACAAGGGCGAATATTACCGCATGGAATCCACAAGGCTGTGGACCATGCCTGAAACCGCGCCCGAAATTCTCGTGGCGACCGCCGGGCCGCTCAACGCCAAAAAGACCGGCAAATTTGCCGATGGCATCATCACGGTCGGCGCTCCGCTCGAAAAGATCGAGATGCTGTTTGAAAAATTTTCCGAAGGCGCCCGCGAGGCGGGCAAGGACCCCGACACCATGCCCAAGGTGCTCCAGCTCCATCTGAGCTGGGCCGAGACCTACGAAGAAGCACTGGCCAACGCCATGACCGAATGGCCCAATGGCGGCATGAAATTCCCCAAGGCCGACATCCGCTCTCCTTTCGATTTCGAGCAGATGGCCAAGCTGGTCCGCCCCGAGGACTTCAAGGGAAGAATGGTGATTTCGCCCGATCCTGACGAGCATCTCGAACATATTCAAAAGTTCGCCGATTTCGGCTTCGATCGCATCTATCTGCACAATGTGGGCCGTAACCAGCGCGAATGGATAGACGTGTTCGCCGAAAAAGTGCTGCCCAAACTCAAGAAGCGCTGATGGCCAACCGACTGACACTCTGGGGCATAGAAGGCATCCCCGAGATCGCGGCGGGGGACGATCTGGTCGCGCTGATTTCAGGCGCCATCGACGACATGGCCATTTCCGATCCGGACGCCGCGCTGGCCGATGGCGATATCCTGATCGTCACGTCCAAGATCGTCTCCAAAGCCGAAGGCATGCAGGTTCCCATCGCGGCGCGCGAAATGGCCATTGAGGAAGATACGGTCCGCATCGTCGCCGAGCGCGCGCATGCGGGCGGGATCACCAAGATCGTTGAAACCCGGCAGGGGCTGGTGATGGCCGCCGCGGGGCTCGACACCTCCAACGTCCCCGACGGCCTAGCCCTGCGCCTGCCGCGTGACCCCGACGCGTCGGCGCGGGCGCTGTGCAAGGCCCTGCGGGCGAAGACCGGCAAGAGGCTCGGCATCATCATCACCGATACCCTTGGCCGCCCCTGGCGCGTCGGCCAGACCGATGCGGCCATCGGCGCGGCGGGCGTGCAATTGGTCGACGATCTGCGCGGCGGGGTCGATGCCAATGGCCGGCCATTGAACGTTACGGTCACCGTGCTTGCCGATGAGCTTGCCGCCGCCGCCGATCTGGTCAAGGGCAAGGCGTCCCGCATGCCAGTGGCGATAGCGCGGGGCCTGGGAAAGCTGGTGATCGACCCGGAAAGCCCCGGCGCGAAAACCCTGGCAAGGCTGGGCGAAGACGACATGTTCCGCTTCGGCTCGACCGAGGCCTATAAGCAGGGCTATGAGGCTGCGATGCGCGAGCTGGCGGCGAAAAAGGAAAAGGTGAAATGAGCGGATTTACGTCCTGTGCCGCAAGCATCGCCGTCATCCCGGGCGCGACCCGGGATCCAGTACACGGCAGCGCTCCGGCAAAATCGCATACGCTGCCGGCTACTGGACCCCGGCTCAAGGCCGGGGTGACAAGCTGGGGGCGTGGCACGACTTTTCGTCTTTCGCTTCTCCGGCGGGAGCGAGGGGCCATGGCCATTGCGGCACTCTCCGGTTTCCTGGTCGCCGCCGCCCTCTCAACCCCTGCCCTCGCCACTGACTATCCGCTCGAAATCGAAAATTGCGGCACGACCGTTACCTTCGATGCGCCGCCCGAAAGGGTCGTCACCATCAAGTCGACCGCCACCGAACTGCTTCTGGCTTTGGGCCTTGGCGACAGGATCGTCGGCGTCGGCTTTCAGGACGGTCCGGTGCCCGAAGAATGGGCGCCCGATACGCCATTGACCGTCCTTGCCGATCGCGTTCCCTCCCAGGAAGTGGTCCTCGAAGCCGAGCCCGATTTTGTCTATGGCGGCTGGGAATCGAGCTTTGCCGCCGATGGGGCAGGGACACGCGACAGCCTGCATGCGCTGGGCGTTGCCACCTATGTCGCGCCGACCGCCTGCCGCTCGGAAGGCACGCTGGAAAAGCTCTCGTTTGAAGACGTGTTCGACCAGATCGTCGAAATGGGCTTAATTTTCGATGTCGAGGATCGCGCCGCCCAACTGGTGGCCGAACAGCGTACCATGCTCGAAGAGGTCAAGCCCACCTCAAACCTGACCGGCGTCTGGTATTCCTCGGCCACTTCAACGCCCTATGTGGGGGCCGGTCTCGGCGGCCCGCAGATGACCATGGAGGCACTGGGCATTGCCAATATCTTTGCCGATGTGGCCGACACGTGGACCTCGGCAAGCTGGGAAGCCATCGTCGATCAGGACCCGGACGTGATGATCCTCGTCGATGCGGCGTGGAATTCGGTCGCCCAGAAAATCACGCTGCTCAACGACAATCCGGCGACGGCAAATATGAGCGCCGTTCAAAACGAGCGCTACATCATCATCCCGTTCCCTGCCGCCGAACCGGGCATCCGCTCCATCCCCGCCACCGCCGATCTGGCCCGGCAACTCCAGGAGCTCGATCTCTAGCCATGGTCGCCGCCCCGCTCGGCCTGTCCGCCCTGACGCCCGCCGCATTGCGGCGGCTGAAGTTTCAGGCCGGGCTGGCGGGGCTGGCGCTGGCGCTCGGGGTGTCTCTCATCGTCGCGGTGACTATCGGCCCTGCCGATATTTCTCCTGGCGAGGTCTGGGCGGTGATCGCCCACAAGCTCGGCCTTCTTGCCGACAACCCGGTCTCGCGCCTGCGCGAGGGGATCGTCTGGGAATTGCGGCTGCCGCGCGTTCTGGCCGCTGCCGCCGTGGGGGCCGGGCTGGCCATTTGCGGCGCGGTGATGCAGGCGCTGACCCGCAATCCGCTGGCCGATCCCTATCTTTTGGGCCTGTCCTCGGGCGCTTCGGTGGGTGCTGTCTCCATGATGCTGATCGGCGCGACGCTGCTGTTGCCGGTCGGGGCGTTCATTGGCGCACTGATTGCCATGGGCCTGACGCTGGGGCTGGCCCGCTCGCTCGGCGCCATCACCGCGTCGCGCGCCATTCTGGCCGGGCTGGCCGTTTCCGCGCTCGCCTCGGCGCTCACCTCGTTTCTGATCTTCTGGACGGCGACCGGGGATTCCTACCGCGAAATTCTTTCCTGGCTGATGGGCTCGCTGGCCGGCGCGCGCTGGTCCGATACCGGGCTGGCGCTTGTGGCGCTCGCCGCGGTCGGCGCTCCGCTCATTGCCTCGGGCCGTATCCTTGACGGCTTCGTCTTCGGCGATACGGCCGCCCGCGCTCTGGGCATCGATGTGGAAAAAACCCGTTGGATCATGCTCGGCGGCACGGCGCTGCTGACCGGCGTTCTTGTCGCGATTTCGGGCGCCATCGGCTTTGTGGGACTGATCCTGCCCCATGCGGTGCGGCTGGTCGCCGGCGGACGCCATCGCCATCTGCTCCCGCTCGCGGCTTTGGCCGGGGCCGTTTTCATGGTGTGGACCGATACGGCGGCCCGCACCCTGTTCGACCCGCGTGAGCTGCCCGTCGGCATCGTCACTGCCATTATCGGCGCTCCGGCCTTTTTCCTCATCCTGTTGCGCAACAGGCGAGCCACATGAGCCTTTCCATCCAAAGCGCCAGTCTCACCCTCGAGGGCAAGACCATCCTCGATGATGTATCCTTTGCCATCCAGCCGGGCCGTCTCAACGCGCTGATCGGCCCCAATGGCGCCGGGAAATCCTCGCTGCTGCGGGTGATCCTCGGCTTCGAGCCGGGGGCGCGCGCCCATATCGACTTCGAGGGTGCCGATTTTCACGCCCTGCCGCGCCGGGAGCGCGCCCGCGTCGCCGCGCTGGTCGAACAGAGCGCCGCGACCGAGCAGCCCATCGACGTCCATGACGTGGTGATGCTGGGTCGCCTGCCGCATCAGGGCCTGTGGGCTGCCGACAGCGAGACCGGTGACGAGGAGATCGCCGCCCGCGCCATGGCCCGGGCCGGGGTCACCGAATTCGCAGCCCGGCGCTTTCCCACTCTTTCAGGGGGAGAGCAACAGCGGGTGCATATTGCGCGCGCCCTGGCCCAATCCCCGCGCCTGCTGCTGCTCGACGAACCCACCAACCATCTCGACCTTTCGGCCCAGATCGCCGTCATGGAAATCCTGCGCGCGCTCGCGGGCGAAGGGCTGACCATTCTCGTCACCATGCACGATCTCAACCTGACCGCCGCCTGGTTCGACCATGTCGTGGCGCTCGATCGGGGCAGGGTGGTGGCACAAGGGGCACCCGAAACGGTCATCGACGCCGCATTTCTGGCGCGCGTCTATGGCGTTGCGGCAACAATTGTGCATAACCCTCGCTCGGGCCGCCCGATGATCGCCTATGGGCCGGATCATTTCACCGAAGCGAGGAAATGATCTGCAGCTTTGGCTTTGCCCGCTTGCCAGCCGGATAAGTGGCGCCCACTTATCCTGAAAGCCTCCGACAAATTCCGCTTGCGCGGCGATCAAAAATTTGATCGTCTGGTCAAAATATTGCTCCGCGGCAAACGGAGCGAACGGTTCAAGAGGGCAGGAACATCATGGAATTCGGAATAACCTTCAAGGGTTTTGTCGATCACGACAGGGCACGCTATCTGATCCAGGCCGCCGAATATGCCGGGTTCACCTATTGCTGGTTCTATGATTCCCACATTCTCTGGCGCGATCCGTACCCGGCCATGGCCATGGGCATGGAATGGACCAGACACATGCGGTTCGGGCCGCTGGTCACCAATCCCGACGTGCGCGACTGGTCGGTGGCGGCATCGCTGTTCGGCTCGCTCGCCAAGCAGAGCGGCGGGCGCTTCGATCTGGCCGTCGGCCGGGGGGATTCCTCGCGCCGTGTCATGGGCCACAAGCCCGCGACATTGAAGCGCGTGGCCGAGTTCATTGCCAAGACCCGCGCCATGGTGCGCGGCGAGGAGGTGATGTATGGCGATGTGCCCAATCCGGTGCAGTTTCCCTGGGCGGTGGGCCACGACATGCCGAGCTGGATTGCCGCCTATGGTCCGCTGGCGCTGAAAACCGCTGGGGAAAGCGCCGATGGCGTCGTGCTCCAGATTGCCGAGCCGGGCCTGTGCAAATGGTTCACCGACCAGTGCATCGCAGCGGGCAAGGCCGCCGGGCGCGATATGTCGGCCTATCGGTCAATGGCCGCCGCGCCGGCCTATTTCGGGGACAAGAAGAAGGCCATCGAAGCCACAAAATGGTTCCCGGCCATGGTGGGCAATCACGTGGCCGATATCGTCGAGAAATACGGGGCGGATTCCGACAAGGTGCCCGCCAGTTTGACCTCATACATCGAAGCGCGGCGCGGCTATGACTATTCCAAGCACGGCCAGTCCGATAACCCGTACCTCGATTTCATCACCGACGACATCGTTGAAAGCTTCTGCGTGCTCGGCGAGCCCGAGGATCACATCGCAAAAATCCGCGATCTGGAAGCGGCGGGCGTCACCCAGTTCAACATCTATCTCGACAGTGGCGAGGAAGAAGACATCATCGCCCGCTATGGCCGCGAGATCATTCCGGCGTTCCGCTAGGATGCAAAAGGCCTCAGCGAGTTCCTTCCCCGCCTCCAAACCAACACCGTCACCCCGGCCTTGAGCCGGGGTCCAGTACCCCCAACGCTTGAGACGGAGCCGCCACGCTGCCGGCTACTGGATCCCGGGTCTCCGCCCGGGATGACTGCAGAGTGCAAATGCACCGCGCCCGTCGTCATCTCCCCGCGAAAAATCCTCACCCAACCTATTGATGCTTTTCCAGCCCCTCGATCATGTCCAGACACGCTGAAAGCTGGTCGAGTTCGACGAATTCGTCGGGCTTGTGCGCCTGTTCGATCGAACCCGGCCCGCAGATGACCGTATCGATGCCCATTTCCTGAAACAGGCCCGCCTCGGTTGAAAAGGCCACGCATTCGGCGGGGTCCTCATTGCCGGTCAGCGCGCGCACCAGCGCGACGGCTTCCGATTTGGTCATCGGTTCGAGCCCGGCCACTTCCCCGATGGTTTCGGTGATGACCGCCGCGTCGGGATGGATGTCCACCATTTTCGGCAGCAGCACATCCTCGACAAAGCCGGTGATCTGCTCGTGTGTGAAGGCGAAATCGCCCGAATTGACGTGCCGCAACTCCCATTCGACCGAGCATTGGCCGGGAATGATGTTGCGCGCGATGCCACCGGCCATTTTCCCGATCTGGATCGTCGACCAGGGCGGATCGAACCGGCTGCCCTCCGGCGCGCGCGATTTCAGCGCCCCGCCGATTTCGAGCAGCTTGGTGACGTACTGCACCGCATATTCGACGGCATTGACCCCCCGGTCGGGCATCGAGCCATGGCCCTCGAGCCCGGTGAAGTGGGTGGTGTATTCGCAGCACCCCTTGTTGCCCTCGACGATCTTCATCATGGTCGGTTCGCCCACGATGCACAGCGAAGGCTTGCGGCCGGTCGTCTTGAGCTCGTTGAGCATCACATGCGCGCCAAGACACCCCACCTCTTCGTCATAGGTGAAGGCCAGATGGATGGGGCGTTTGATCCCGATTTCCTGGAAATAGGGCGCGAAAGCCAGCGTGCAGGCGATGAACCCCTTCATGTCGCACGCCCCGCGCCCGTAGATTTTCCGGTTGCGCAGCGTGGCCGTGAAGGGGTCCGAACTCCAGTCCTGCCCTTCCACCGGCACCACGTCGGTATGCCCCGACAGAACGATCCCGCCGTCGGCCTCGGGCGGGCCGAGCGTTGCGAAAAGGTTGGCCTTGTTGCCCGTCTCGTTCAGCGTCAGATAGGTGCGCGTGCCGATCTGGTCGAGCCGGTGGTTGATATAGGCGATCATCTCGAGATTGCTGTCCGCCGACACCGACTCAAAGCCGATCAGGTCCGCGAGGATTTCGAGCGTTTCACCGAGCAGTCTATGGGCCAAATCAAACTCCACAATATTTGGTTAGGGCCGCGCCCCTCTGGGGAGAGGGTCGGGGCGAGGGGCCTTGCCCCTTCTAGTTCTTCACAAACATCTCGCGCGGCACATTGGCCAGGCACTCCGGCCCGCCCTCGTCGGTGATGCGCATGGTTTCGGTGATCTCCAGCCCCCATTCGGGCGTCCAGATGGCTGGCATGAAATGGAACACCATGTTGGCGCGCAGAATCGAAGGGTCGCCCGGACGGATGCTCATTGTGTGTTCGCCCCAATCGGGGGGATAGGACAGCCCGACCGAATAGCCGGTGCGCGAGGTCTTCTCGACGCCGTATTTCTTGAGCACGCCGAAAAACGCATCGGCGATTTCCCCACACGTATAGCCCGGCTTGGCTACCGCCATGCCCGCCTCCATGCCTTCGAGGACGGCTTCCTGCGCCCTGAGCATGTCCTTGGGCGGCTTGCCCAGATAGCCGGTGCGTGAAATCGGGCAGTGATAGCGTTTGTAGCACCCGGCGATCTCAAAGAACGTGCCTTCGCCCTTGACCATCTCGCGGTCGTCCCAGGTCAGATGCGCCGCCGCCGCATCGCGCCCCGAGGGGGTAAGCGGAACGATTGCCGAATAGTCTCCGCCATAGCCATCGGCGCCGACCAGGGAGGCGTGGTAGATTTCGGCGACCAGTTCGTTCTTGCGCAGACCGGGCCGCGTCACCTCGCGGATACGTGCATGCATCGCTTCAACGATCCGTGCAGCGCGGCGCATATATTCGATCTCGGCTTCCGATTTGACAGAACGCTGCCAGGTGACGACCGAAGTGGCATCGGCCACTGCCACATAAGGAATTTCGGCGCGCAGCGTTTCAAGGCACCCGGCGGTGAAATAGTAATTGTCCATCTCGACGCCGATGCGGCGCTGGTCCCAGCCCTTGTCCTTGAGCACACCGCACAGATGCACATAGGCGTGCTTGTCGGGGTTCTGCACGAAATCATCGGGATAGAAATAGATCGATTCCGTTGCCAGCCATGTGGTCTTTTCAGCTCCCACCGCATCCATGGGGCGCCCCCACCACAAGGGCTCGTCGGTGAGTGAAACGATCACCGCCTGATGCACGTAAAAGCTCCATCCGTCATAGCCGGTCAGCCAGTGCATGTTGGAGGGATTGGTGACGATCAGAACGTCGATGCCCTGCGTCTGCATCGACCGGCGGACGGCCTCGAGGCGCTCGTAATATTCGGGCAGGGTAAAGGGCAGGCGGGTATTGGGCATTTTGCCTTGGCGCTCCAGAAAAAGACCTGACGATCAGGTCTGAAAGAGTGTGCCCGCGCCGCTGGCAAGCGCGCGGGTTCGGGCCAGGGTGGCAATCGCCGTATCCTGAACCCCGGTGCCGGTGAGATCGGCGAAGGTGATTTGCGTTTGAGATGTCCGGCCCGGCACTGTCCCGGCGATCACTGCGCCCAGTTCGGCAAAATTGTCCCCTTCGCCCACCAGTCCCGCTTTGATGGCGTGGTGCAATTCGCCCAGAAGCCGGGTCTGGCTCAACCGGTCGGCGACATAGAGATCGGCTTTTTTGACCAGCGCGGGATCGATCTCGTTCTTGTGCTCGGCGTCCGACCCCATGGCGGTTACATGCTGGCCGGGTTCGATCCAGTCGGCCAGAACCAGCGGTTCGGTGGCCGGGGTGGTGGTGACCACGATGTCGGCACCGCGCACCGCCGTCTCGGGGCTGCTGGCCACCAATGCGGCGATCTTCAGTTTCAGCGAAGCGTGCCGCGCCAGATCCTCGGCCTTGCCCCGGTCGCGCGCCCAGATGACGGCCTTCTTGATCGGGCGCACCAGCGCCAGCGCTTCGAGCTGCAGTTTCGCCTGCATGCCGGCCCCGATGATTGCGGCACTTTCCGAATTTTCACGCGAAAGATGCCGTGCCGCCACCGCGCCCGCCGCCGCCGTGCGCACATCGGTCAGGTACCCGTTGTCGAGCAGCAGCGCTTCGAGCAGCCCCGTTTTTGCCGACAAGACCACCATAAGCCCGTTTGTCGAAGCCAGCCCGATCTTGGGATTGTCAAAAAACCCCGGGCTCATCTTGATGGCAAAACTGTCCAGCCCCGGCACATAGGCGGTCTTGACGTCCACCTCGCCATTGGCCTCGGCAATGTCGAGCCGAAGGATCGGCGGCATCGCCACCTTGCCTCCGGCCAAGGTGCGGAAAGCGTCCTCGACGCATTGAACGGCCTCGGGATCGAGCGGCACGAGCTTTTTCAGGTCGGCTTCGGTGAGGATCTGCACATCAGCCATCACACGGCCTCCTGAGATTGGGGCGCGGCTTCAAGATGGATTCCGGGAACAAGTCCCGGAATGACAGTCGAGTGTATGGTGAGCGCGAGAGCTTACTTCCCCCCATTGTCATTCCGGGACTTGTTCCCGGAATCCAACTAAAGGCATCAGCAAAGCGCCCGGCGGTAGTGAAAATCCCCATCACGCCGCCTCCCGCAGGGCCTTGTGCGTGCCCGCAACGATCTGGGCATGGACGCCCATGTCGATATTTTTGCCCGACAGCACCAGCGCGGTCGGGCCCCTCGGTACGAATTTGCCCGAAAGGATCGCCCCGATTCCAACGGCCGCAGCGCCTTCGAGCACCTCGCGTTCCTCGGCATATCCGTGTGCAATCGCTTCGGCGATTTCCCGCTCGGTCAAAACAATGGTCTCGTCCACCAGATCGCGCACCATTGAAAAGGTATAGCGGTTGGACAGCCCGATTCCCCCGCCCAGCGAATCCGCGAGCGTTTCAAGCTCTTCGACCTCGACCGGTTTGCCCGCCGCAAGGCAGGCGACCATGGCCGCGCCGCGCTCCATGCACACCCCGATGACGCGCGTATTGGGCGAAACCGTCTTGATCGCCAGCGCGACCCCCGCGATCAGCCCGCCACCGGAAAGCGGCACCAGCACCGCGTCGAGCTCGGGTGCATCCTCTAAAATTTCCAGCCCGATCGTGCCTTGTCCGGCGATCACCTCGGCCTTATCGAAAGGCGGGATATCGATGAGCCCTTCTTCGGTAACCAGCCGGTCCACTTCGACCTGCGCTTCGTCCTGGCTCTTGCCCACGATCCGCGCTTCCGCGCCGAGCGCCTTTATCGCCTCGACCTTGTTGGATGGCACCAGAGACGACATGCAGATCACCGCCCGCGTCCCCGCCGCCTTGGCGGCATGGGACAGGGCACGGCCATGATTGCCGGTGGAGGCCGCCGCAACTCCGTGCCCGCGCTCGTCAACCGAAAGCGAGAGCACCGCATTGGTCGCGCCGCGCAGCTTGAAGCTGCCGGTCAGTTGCTGCTGTTCGTTTTTGAGGAGGATCGTCTGCCCGCTCGCTTTGGACAGCGACAGGCTTTCGGTCAGCGCCGTACGGTGTACGAGCGGGCGTATGCGTCGGCGGGCTGCCAGCACGTCTGCCATCGTCACCATTGCGGCCATGCACCACTCCTTGGGTCCAGCGTAAGAGTCAGCCGACACGCCGGCTCTATGCGCCACGATCGGGCTGGTCCGGCAAATTTGTCCAACGACTATGCAGCCCCGGCGCGAGGGCGGTCCTTCCATTTTGACCCCGCCGGCGCAGTCGATCTTGCTGCCAGACCGCGCCCTTATAGACGTATCGTCCCTCGACTTGTGGCGAGAAGTTGGCAACCCTAGCCCGTGTTAAAGCATTATGTGCAGCGAACGCTCAAGTTCGGCAGTGATGAGGCGGCTTTGTCCCTGGAGTGACTTCGGGAATGATGCTGCCCGACTTTCGGTGAATTGGAGCCATATTTGGTCTCAATTGCCGCACTGCGCACAATGTCAGCGATAATATCAAAGGACAGGAACATTATGCACGCAACAATTTCCAAGGCCCTCAAAACAACCCTGCTCGCCAGCGCCGCAGCGCTCACCGTCGCAGGCGCCGCGCAGGCGGCGAGCCTTGAAGAAATCCAGGAGAGCGGTTCGATCCGCATCGCCGTCGCCAACGAAATTCCCTATGGCTATATCGATCCGGTTTCCGGCGAAGCCATGGGTGCCGGCCCCGACGTGGCCAAGCACATCGTCGAGGAACTCGGCGTGACCGATATCGAATGGATCACCACGGACTTTTCCTCGCTGATCCCCGGCCTTCAGGCCGACCGTTTCGACATGGTCGCCGCCGAGATGGCCATCATCCCCACCCGCTGTGCCACGGTCATCTATTCCGAGCCCAACACCTCATACGGTGAAGGTCTTCTGGTGCCCGCCGGCAATCCCGAAGGGCTGAGCGGCTATGCCGATTTCGCCGAAAATTCCGATCTGACCGTCGCCATCATGGCCGGCGCCAACCAGCTCGACATGATGCAGGCGCTCGGTGTGTCCGAAGACCAGCTCGTGACGATCTCGTCGAACGCCGACGCGATCTCGACGGTTTCGACCGGCCGCGCCGACGCCTATGCCGCAACCGGTCTGACCGCCAGCGAACTGGCCGGCCAGAGTGATGCCGTGGAAGTGGCTGAAGGGTTCACCGATCCGGTCATCGACGGCACCGAACAGCGCTCCTGGGGCGGGTTCGTCTTTGCCCAGGGCAATGAAGAGCTGCGCGACGCGGTCAACGAAGTGCTGGCCGAATACAAGCAGACCGACGAATGGCTCGAGACCGTGTCCGGCTACGGCTTTACCGATGCGGACACCTCGCGCTCGTTCGACATGAGCACTGAAGAGCTTTGCACCGAATAAGCTCGGCTGTGTGATCTGATCTGCCGGCGGGCGCTGCTCAATCTGGCCGCGCCCGCCGGTAAATTGGTTAGGCTTCACCCGTATCCATAAAAAGCTAGGTCGAGAACGCCTTCATGGAATGGACGCAATATCTCAGCCCCCTGATGCTGGGGGCTTGGGTGACCATCGAGCTGACGATCTATTCAACGGTGTTCGGAGCGATTCTTGCGTTCGCTGCAGGCATCGGCAAGCTCGCCCATAACCCGCTCATCAAGGCGATTTCGATAGGATATATCGAAATTTTCCGCGGCACCTCGCTGCTGGTGCAGCTGTTCTGGTTGTACTTCGCGCTGCCGGTCGCAGGGCAAGCCATCGGCATCGACCTGCGCCTGCCCCCCGTGGTCGCCGGGGTGATGGCGCTCTCGCTCAATATCGGGGCCTATGGCGCCGAAGTGGTGCGCGGGGCCATCCAGTCGGTTTCCAAGGATCAGTACGAGGCCGCCAAGGCGCTCAATTTCACGCCGCGCCGGACGCTCTGGCGCATCGCGCTTCCGCAGGCCATCCCCGAGATGATGCCGTCTTTCGGCAATCTGGCCATTCAAAATCTCAAGGATACCGCGCTCGTTTCGCTCATTTCCTTGTCCGATCTGGCCTTCCGCGCCGAGCAATTGCGCAATTTCACCCAGGATTCGACAACGATCTACACGCTGGCGCTGCTGATGTATTTCGGGCTGGCGCTGGTTTTGACCGCCATGATGAAGCTGCTCGAGCGGTTCGTTGGCCGCTGGCGCGCCGGAGCGAGGTAAGAAAATGCTTTTCGGAATCGCATGGGACACCTCCTCGGGCTGGGCGTTTGCCGCGTCCATATTGCCTATTCTTCTCATCGGCATGTGGGTGACCATTCAGGCCACCGTGCTGGGCTTTTTCATCGCGCTGGTCGTGGGGCTGGTCTGGGCCGCGCTCAAGGCCGCACCGCTCAAGATCATTTCCTGGCCCGCCGCCGTGGTCACCGAGTTTTTGCGTGACACGCCGCTTCTGATCCAGCTGTTCTTTCTCTATTACGTGCTGCCCGAATTCGGCATCACGCTGCCCGCCTTCATGACCGGTGCGCTGGCGCTGGGCCTGCAATATTCGGCTTATACCTCCGAGGTCTATCGCGCCGGTATCGAGGCCGTCGCCAAGGGCCAGCACGAGGCGGCGCGGGCGCTCAACCTTTCGGGTGGCCGCACCTTCACCCACATCATCCTGCCCCAGGCCATCCCGCGCATCATCCCGGCCATGGGCAATTATCTCGTCTCGATCATGAAGGACGTGCCGCTGCTTTCGGTGGTGACCGTGCTTGAAATGCTCAACGTCGCCCGCATCATCGGCGACAGGACGTTCAACTACCTGATCCCGCTCTCAATGGTGGGTGGGATCTATCTCATCATGACCCTGGTGGCTTCGACGGGCGTTCGCTTCGTTGACCGCGCCCTGCCCAAAAGAGGGATCCCGCTCAAATGACCGACCCCATCATCAAGTTCGACAAGGTCGTCAAACGTTTCGACACCTTCACGGTCATCAACGAACTCGATTTCGAAGTGCAGCCGGGCGAAAAGGTCACCATCATCGGGCCGTCGGGCTCGGGCAAATCGACGGTGCTACGCATCCTGATGACGCTCGAGCCGATTTCCGAGGGCGTGGTCTATGTCGATGGCGATACGCTCTGGCACGAAAAGGCCGGGGACGGGAGCCTCAAGCCGGCCGGCGAGGCCCATCTGCGCAAGATGCGCGAAAAGATGGGCATGGTGTTCCAGCAGTTCAATCTGTTCCCGCACATGACCGTGCGGCGCAATCTCACTGAAGCGCCGACCCAGGTTCTGGGCGTCTCGAAAGCCGAAGCCAAAGAGCGCGCCGACGATCTGCTTGAAATGGTGGGCCTGACCGACCAGGCCGACAAATACCCCCACCAGCTTTCCGGCGGCCAGCAGCAGCGCGTGGGCATCGCCCGGGCGCTGGCCATGCGGCCCAAGATCATGCTGTTTGACGAGCCGACCTCCGCGCTCGATCCCGAACTGGTGGGCGAGGTGCTCGGCGTCATCCGCCGTCTGGCCGAAGAACACGATCTGACCATGCTGCTGGTCACCCACGAGATGAATTTCGCGCGGCAGATTTCCGACCGCGTCTGCTTTTTCGACCGCGGCAAAGTGCTCGAACAGGACAAGCCCGAGGTTCTGTTCACCGACCCCAAGGAAGAGCGCACGCGCGAATTTCTCAAGGCCGTTCTGGAAGGCAACTAGCCCTTCCCGACGGCGCCCGGCAGGTTTGGCTCACCGGACTTGGGTTTCGGTGAGGCTTTGTGCTGTGAAACTTTTCTTGTCTTAAATCTGGACGTTAGCCCCCCCAAGAGAGTAGCTTGCGCCGATGCAAAAGCATTTGGCAAAAAGGGGCGCTGCCATTCGCCAGGCTCAAATCAAGCTCGATGACCGGGACCTGAAAATTCTGGCGATCCTCCAGCGCGAGGGCCGCATACCCAAGGCTACGCTCGCCGAACGGGTCAACCTCACGCCCACCCCCTGCTGGGAACGTCTCAAACGCCTCGAAGACGCCGGCATTATCGAAAGCTACGGTGCACGCATTTCGCTGCGTGCCTTCGGCCCGCTGACCATCGTTTTCGTCCAGATCGAACTCGAAAGCCATCAGGCCGAGGATTTCTCCCGCTTCGAGACGGCCATCGGCAATATCGAGCGGATCGTCGAATGCTGGGCCGTGGGCGGTGGCATCGACTACATGCTCAAGATCATCACCCGCGACCTCGAGGATTATCAAAAGCTCATCGAGGACCTGCTCGCCGCCAAGATCGGCGTGCGGCGCTACTATTCCTACGTTGTCACCGCCCCGGTAAAGGACACGCCTTTGCCGGTGAGCGCGGTGGCCGAGGCGGGGTAGAGGGGCTTACAGCCTATCGGCAAAGCCGCGATGTGCTGGAATCCCGGTCAGGGGTGAGCGAAAATTGTGGCTTTCAAGAACCGGAACGGAGCGTACTTCAGGTACGTGAGTACCGGAAGCGCAGAAAGGCGCTATTTGCAGCCACCCATCACCGGGATAACGGCACATCGTCAGGGCAGCGTATGCCCCGCTGCCGTAAACAGCCGATACCATTCCTCCCGGCTCAGCTCCACATCCGATCCCGCCGCCGCTTCCGCCACCCGGCTGGCTTTGGTGGTGCCCAGCACCACCTGGATATTGGCCGGATGCCGGATGATCCATGCCACGGCAATGCCCGATGGCGTCACGCCATGGGTTTCGGCCAATTCGTCGAGCACCGCGTTGAGCGCGGGAAACCGCTCGCGGTCGCCCACGAAAACGCCATCGAAAAACCCCGCCTGAAACGGGGACCATGCCTGCAAAGTCATGGTGTTGAGCCGCGAATATTCCAGCAGCCCGTTATCGCGGCTCGCCGATTGCTCAAGCCCGGCCATATTGGCCGCCACCCCTTGCGCGAACATCGGCGCGTGAGCGAGCGAGAGTTGCACCTGATTGAAGATCAGCGGCTGGCGCACCGCCGTCTTGAGCAGCTCGATCTGCCCCGGCGTATGGTTGGAGACCCCGAAATGGCGCACCTTGCCCGCCGCGTGCAGCGCATCGAACGCCTCCGCCACCTCTTCGGGTTCGACCAGCGTGTCGGGGCGATGCAGCAGCAAGACATCGAGGTAGTCGGTCTTGAGGGCCTTAAGCGATTCATCGACAGTGGCGGCGATGTGATCGGCCGAAAAATCGAAATACCCCTTGCGGATGCCGACCTTCGATTGAACGGATATCTGCTCGCGTTCGGCCGCTGAGATGGCCACAGCCTCGCCGAACCGCGCCTCGCATTTGTGCCTTTCCCCGCCATAGATATCGGCATGGTCGAACACGTTGACCCCGTTATCGAGCGCGCCGTGCACCAGGGCGTCGATCTCGCCATTCTCCATTTTCGCAATGCGCATCATGCCTAGAACGACACTGGAAACGGCCCGGCCGAACGCGGGGATGTCATAGGTTTTCATTTCGGATCGGACCTTGGGGAATTGGGGAAAGAAAGGGGCGAGTCGGGTCCGGCAGAATAACCCTCTTCGCTTCGGCCATCAAACCATGAGAACCATCGCCTTACCCCCCACCAGTTTGGCGCCCGTCTCTCCCGCTTCCCCGCTATGGTCGGCCTGGTTCCCCGCTAAACGAAGGACTCCGTGCCCCATGTCGAGCCTGTCCGCCAAATATGCCCCGTCCGGCCTTGCCTCAACGCTGACCGATCCCGAGCTGTTCTGCCAGTTGGCCCATATCGCCGGCCGCCCGGTGGCCGCTGCCTCGGGCGAGGATATCGCCGTCACCGATCCCGCCACCGGCGATGTGATCGGCTCTATCCCGGCACTCAGTGCAGAAGAATCCTCTGGTGCCATCGGTCAGGCCGAGACCGCCTTTGCGCATTGGTCGGGCCTGCTCCCCCAGGAACGCTCCACAATCCTGCGCCGCTGGTATGATCTCATCATGGATGCGCGCGAAGACCTCGCGCTGATCATGACCGCCGAACAGGGCAAGCCCATTTCGGAATCACGCGGCGAAATCGCCTATGCCGCCTCGTTCGTCGAATTTTTTGCCGAAGAAGCCAAGCGCCCCAATATAGAATCCGTCACCTCCCACCTCCCGGATGCGGAAGTTGAAATCTGGCGCGAACCGGCCGGCGTTGCGGCGCTCATTACCCCCTGGAATTTCCCCTCGGCCATGATCACCCGCAAGGCCGCCGCCGCATTGGCCGCCGGCTGCACCTGCCTTGTTCATCCCTCATCGGAAACTCCGTTTTCGGCAACGGCCCTCGCCGTCCTCGCCGCCCGCGCGGGCATCCCGGCCGGGGCCTTTAACGTGGTGACCGGCAAGGCGCCCACCGTCGTTGAACCCTGGACCGCGGACGCTCGCGTCCGGGTGCTTTCGTTCACCGGCTCGACCGAAATCGGCAAGCTGCTCTATCGCCAGTCGGCCGGCACCGTGAAACGCCTCGTCATGGAACTTGGCGGCCACGCCCCCTTCATCGTCTTTGCCGACGCCGATCTCGATCAGGCCGTCGAAGAGGCCGTAAAGGCCAAGTTCGCCACCTCCGGCCAGGATTGCCTGGGTGCCAACCGGTTCTTCATCGACCGCCGCATCTACGAAAGCTTTGCCGAACGGTTCGCCGAGGCCGCCGCCGCCCTTTCGGTCGGTCCCGGTTCCACCGATCCCGATATCGGCCCGCTGATGAACGAAAAGGCCGTCGCCAAACAAGTCTCCCACGTCGAGGACGCCCTGGCCAAGGGCGCGAAATGTCTGACGGGGGGCAGGGTGGACGAGAACGGTCCGCTGTTTTTCCAGCCCACAGTTCTCACCGATGTGCCCGCCGATGCCCTCATCATGAACGAGGAAACCTTCGGCCCCGTCGCAGCGCTGACCCCCTTCGACAGCGAGGAAGAGGCCATCGCCCGCGCCAATGCCACCGAATACGGGCTGATCGCTTACCTTCACACCATGGACCCGCGCCGTATCTACAGGGCAAGCCGCCAGCTCCAGTTCGGCATGGTCGCCGTCAACCGCACCAAGGTCACCGGCGCTCCGATCCCGTTCGGCGGCTATAAACAGTCCGGCATGGGCCGGGAAGGCGCCCGGCTCGGCATGGAGGAATTCACGGAAGTCAAATATGTCTGCCGCGATTGGGCGTAAGGGGTTGGTATGAACGTACTCTTCGTCCTTGCTCACCCCGAGCCCGGATCGTTCAACGGCCGCCTGGTCGATATTGCGCGTGCGCACTTTGAGGTGGCGGGCCACCATGTGCGCGTGTCCGATCTTTACGCGCAAGGCTTCGACCCGGTTGAAAGTGCCGCCCATTACCCTGACCGCATCAATCCCGAAATGTTCGCGCCCCTCGCCGAACAGCGCCACGCCTATAAATCGGGGACGCTGCCAGCCGATGTCGCAGCCGAAATCGAAAAGCTGCAATGGGCCGATCTGGTCATCTTCCAGTTCCCCATCTGGTGGCACTCGGTCCCGGCCATCCTGAAAGGCTGGATGGACAGGGTGTTCGTCAGCGGTGGGCTCTATACCAGCAAGATGCGCTACGATCAGGGCTATTTTCGTGGCAAGCGCGCCCTGTGCTCGGTGACATCGGGGGCGCCCGATCTTGCGTTCGTTCCCGGCGGGCGCGGCGGGGAACTGGACCAGATCTTATGGTCGATGCAGTTCTCGCTCTACTACATGGGCTTTGATGTGCTGCCCCCGCATGCCTCGTTCGGGGTTGCCGGCCATGGCTACAGCTATGTGAGTGAAGAAGAATTCAAGCACCAGTTTGCCGCCCTCGAAGCGCGCTGGCTGCAACGGCTGTCTGGCCTGGATGACGACGTCCCGCTCGCCTATCCCGGATGGGACGATTGGGACGAGTTCGGCCAGCCCAAAGCGCTATCTCAAGACAAAAAACACGCTAGATAAGGACCACGAAATGCTCACCAACGATCAGCTCGACCAGTGGGATCGGGAAAATCTGTTCCACCCCTCGACCCACCTCGCCCAGCATGCGCGCGGCGAAAGCCCCAATCGCATCGTCAAGACGGCGTCGGGCGTTTACATCGAGGATCGTGACGGCAACAAATTGCTCGACGCGTTTGCCGGGCTCTATTGCGTCAATGTCGGCTATGGCCGCACGGAAATCTCCGAAGCCATTGCCGAACAGGCCAAAGAGCTCGCCTATTATCACGCCTATGTCGGCCACGGCACCGAAGCCTCGATCACGCTGGCAAAAATGGTGCTCGAGCGCGCGCCCGAGGGGATGAGCAAGGTCTATTTCGGGCTCGGCGGGTCCGATGCCAACGAAACCAACATCAAGCTGGTCTGGTATTACAACAACATCCTGGGCCGCCCGGAAAAAAAGAAGATCATCTCGCGCTGGCGCGGCTATCACGGCTCGGGCCTGATGACCGGTTCGATGACCGGGCTGGCCACCTTCCACAACAAGTTCGATCTCCCGCTCTCCCAGGTGATCCACACCGAGGCGCCGTACTATTACCGCCGCCCGCGCCGCAACATGAGCGAGGCCGAATTCGTCCTGCACTGCGTTGCCGAACTCGAAGCGCTGATCGCGCGCGAGGGCGCCGATACCATTGCCGCCTTCATCGGCGAGCCTATCCTTGGCACCGGCGGCATCGTTCCGCCCCCGCCCGGATATTGGGAAGCCATCCAGAAGGTTCTCGAAAAGCACGACATCCTGCTCATCGCCGACGAAGTGGTCACCGGCTTTGGCCGTCTGGGCACCATGATGGGCTCGGACCATTACGGGCTGCGCCCCGATCTCATCACCATCGCCAAGGGCCTGACTTCGGCCTATGCCCCGCTGTCGGGTTCGATCGTGGGGGACAAGATGTGGCAGGTCCTCATGGACGGCACCGATGAAAATGGCCCCATCGGCCATGGCTGGACCTATTCGGCCCACCCTATCGGGGCGGCTGCCGGCATCGCCAACCTCAACCTCATCGACAAACTGGGGCTCGTGGAAAACGCCGGGAAAGCCGGTTCCTATCTCAACGAGCAGATGAGCGCCGCCTTGAGCGAGCACGCCAATGTGGGCGAAGTGCGCGGCGAGGGCATGCTGTGCGCTGTCGAGCTGGTCAGGGACCGCGACACGGCAACCTTCTTTGATGCCTCCGAGAAAGTCGCGCCCCGCATCGTGGGCGAAATGGCAAAGCTGGGCGTTATCGCCCGCGCCATGCCGCAGGGCGACATCATCGGCTTTGCGCCGCCCCTGTGCCTGACCGAGGCCGAGGCCGATATCATCGTCGAAAAGACCGCCGCGGCCGTCAAATCGGTGCTCGGATAACACCCCTCGATCGAGATGTTCCCGGCGCGCCGACTCAAATCGTGCGCCGGGCCGATGAACGGCCTTGTTTTGGGCGCAGTAGCGTTGTAATGATTATTCTCATACGTTCGATGCGCTTGGCTACCTATCTGCCGGTTTTTCCGGTCACTTGGATATCCTTTATTGCAAGACGTTGGGTTCGGCGCATGTCGCGCCCGAACTATTCGCCATTCGAAAGGATCTCTAGATGATCACTGGCAAAGTAAAATTCTTCAACACCACCAAGGGCTTCGGCTTCATTCAGCCTGACCAGGGCGGCCAGGACGCCTTCGTCCACATTTCCGCTGTAGAGCGCTCGGGCATGACCACTCTGGTCGAAGGCCAGGCCGTTTCCTACGAGCTGGAAAAGGGCCGCGACGGTCGCGCCTCCGCGGTCAACCTGCAGCCGGCTGACTGATTTCGGGCATTTGCCTCGAAATCCAAGGTTTTGAAAAGGCCGCCGCGAGGCGGCCTTTTTACGTGAGCGCTCCGGCCATTTCCGCCAGTTTGGCGATGGTGTTCATGTTGCGCGCCGTGCCCGCTTTGGCCGCAGGGATAACCAGCTTGGATCGTCCCATCCCCGCACCGTAAGACACGTAGATCTCTCGTTTGCCCAGTCGCACCTCTTCGCCCTCGGCGCGGTTGCGCAGGGTATCGAGAGTATCATCGGCCGGCTTTTCGTTGAGAAAGATTGCCACCGTATGGTTGGGCTTGGCGTTCGGAAACGGGTTGGCCTTTAAGACCTCTTCCATCTCTTGTGCTGTCCTGACCACAACGCCCACGGGCTTGCCCGCATAGGCGGCCAGCCGGTCCTCGAGCGCCTTGCGAACCTGGGTGTCACGGAGGTCGGAGGAAAACACCACATTGCCGCTGGCGATATAGGTTTTGACGTCCTCAAACCCCGCCGCCTCGCACATCGCTTTGAGTTCGCTCATCGCTAACTTGCCGGTCCCGCCCACATTGACCGCCCGCAACAGGGCGACATAGGCGCTCATTTGCGTCCGGCCTCATCGAGCGCCGCGAAATCCTCGTCGGAAAGATCGATGCCCGCGGCGGCGACGTTTTCTTCCAGATGGGCGACTTTCGATGTTCCTGGAATGGGCAGCATTACCGGGCTGCGCTTGAGCACCCAGGCCAGAGCGATCTGGCTTGGCGCCGCGCCGTGCTTTCTGGCGATGCCATCGAGTACCGATCCGGGCTTGGCCAGATTGCCCGCCGCCAGCGGAAACCAGGGGATGAACCCGATGCCGTGCTGCTCGCAATAATCGAGCACCTCCTCGCTCCCGCGGTCGATGAGGTTGTAGCGGTTCTGGACCGTCGCGACGGGAAACACCTTTTGGGCCGCTTCGATCTCCTCGATGCTCACCTGGCTCAACCCGGCATGGGCGATGATCCCCTGATCGAGCAGCGTTCTGACCGCGCCGAACTGTTCGTCACGCGGCACGCGCGGATCGATGCGGTGGAGCTGCCAGAGGGCGATCTGCTTGACCCCGAGCTTTTTCAGACTCCTTTGGGCCTGCTCGATCAGGTAGTCGGGCATGCCGTTGGGCGCCCAGCGATCCGGTCCGGCCCGCGTCAGCCCCGCCTTGGTGGCCACCAGCAGGCCGTCATAGGGATGGAGCGCCTCGCGGATCAGCTCTTCGGAAACGTCAGGCCCGTAGGAATCGGCGGTGTCGATGAAATTGACGCCCAGTTCGGGCAGGCGATTCAGCGTCGCGATCGCTCCGTCATGATCGGCAGGCGGGCCCCAGATCCCCCGGCCCGTGACGCGCATGGCCCCGAACCCCAGCCGGTTGATGGTAAAATCCCCCAGCGTGAATGTACCAGAGGCGGCGGCATTGATGTCGCTCATGTTGGAATCCTTTCGTTTGGTGCCACCCTAACGCCTTCAATGGGGCCAACCCAAGGCCCCCGTGGACACGAAAAAGCCGGCACGCGAGACCCCGCGTGCCGGCCCGGTTGTCATTCGGTTTGGGCGTTGACCTTACGCCATGCCGATCTTGCCGCCGTCCGCCTTGGTGATGGCCACGACCGACGGTCGCACCGGCATGTCGTCGCGGAAATCGGGCCAGCGGGTCGAAAGGTCCTCGTAATAGGAGGGGCGTCCGTGGCCGTCCCAATCCTCGCCGCCATCTGCGGGGTGCTGTACCGCAACAAACATGGTGGTGAGGTCCGGGGTCGGCAGGGGGCCGCACATTTCAGCGCCGACCGGCACGCGGTAGAACAGTTTCGAGGTGCCGCGCGCTTCACCATCGGTATCGACGGCCCAAAGCCCGTCGGTGCGCCCTGTGGCCGAGGGCGAATTGCCATCGGTCGAAACCCACAACCGCCCCTCGCTGTCGACGGCGGCGTTGTCGGGCATGCCGAACCAGCCGTTTTCCGTCGTCTCGGTCGAAAAGGTCGCGCCGACTTCCGCGATCGAGGGATCGCCGCACTGGATCAGGATTTCCCAGCGGCCGGTGGTGGCGGCGAAATCGCCACCTTCTTCGTGGATTTCGATGATGTGGCCGAAGGCGTTTTCGGCGCGCGGGTTGGCGGCATCGACCTGCTCGTCGGTGCGGCGCGTGTTGTTGGTCAGCATCACATAGACGCGGCCATTGGTGGCGTTGGGCTCGATGTCCTCGGGGCGGTCCATGGGGGTTGCGCCCAGAAGGTCGGCGGCCCGGCGGGTTTCGATCAGGACGTCCGCCTGGCTTTCAAAACCGTTTTCTTCCGTGAGCGGGCCTTCGCCGAAAATGAGCGGCAGCCATGCCATCGAACCATCTTCTTCAAAGCGCGCGACATAGAGCGTGCCGTCATCGAGCAGGTCCATATTGGCGTTCCGGTCGTCCGCGTTGAACGTGCCGGAGGTTATGAACTTGTAGACATAGTCGAAGCGCTCATCGTCGCCCGAGTAAAAGACCACGCGGCCATCCGGAGCGACGATCGATTCTGCGCCTTCATGCTTGAAGCGCCCCAGCGCCGTGCGCTTTTTCGGCGTGGCGGATGCGTCCATGGGATCGACTTCGACCACCCAGCCGAACCGGTTCATTTCATTGGGTTCTTTGGAAACGTCGAAACGGTCGTGGAAATTGTGCCATTCATACCAGCCGCCGGGAGCGCCCAGACGTTCGTAATTGGCCGCTTCGGCATGACCTTCGGGCAGTTCGCCGGCGAAATAGCCGTGGAAGTTCTCCTCGGCCATCAGATAGGTGCCCCAGGGTGTGGTGCCGCCGGCGCAGTTGTTGAGCGTGCCGCGCACCAGCGTGCCGGTTTCGTCGGCGCTGGTCTTGAGACGGTCGTGACCGGCGGCGGGGCCGGTGATTTCCATTTCGGTTTCGCCGGTGATGCGGCGGTTATAGGGGCTGCCCGCAACGCGGCGCCATTTGCCGTCGACCTTTTCGATTTCGATGATCGAGCCACCATGCGCCATGATCTCGATATTGACCTGCTCCTCCGATAGCGGGCCCTGAACGGCCTCGCCGTCGGTCACGGTCACCAGTCCCGGAAACATCAGGTGCGCGTTGGTATATTCGTGATTGACCAGCAACAGGCCGTGCTCGGACGAACCCTCGATCGGCACGAAGCCGACATAGTCGTTGTTGTAGCCGAACTGGCCGGCCTGCGCTTGCGCCGTCTGGTTGGCGGGGTCGAATTCAGGCGCGTCATTGGTCACCGGATCGCCCCAGCGGATCAGCACATCGGCGTTGTAGCCCTCGGCGACGTGATGGTCGGCATCGACCCCGGCCTCGACTTCGGCGAACGAAAAGACCGAGCCTTCCTGCGCTCTTGCCTTTTCGGCGGTCAGCAGGGCAAGCGGGCTGACGGTTGCGGCAATGGCCGTGGTGGCCAGGGAACCCTTGAGGAAGCCGCGGCGCGAAAAGCGGCGGGAAATCAGCTCGCCCATCGTGGGGTTGGACGTGGGATTGACGGGTTCGAATTCGGCGTTTTCCAGACCCTGGGTCGGAAATTTCGGGTTGTGCTCGTTCATCTGTAAAGCCCTGCTTGTTGCGTTGCGGGGCTCATGGGGCAGGTGTGAGGCCAGTGTCCATGAGCGGTCGGGGCGCTCGATCGGCGACAGGCGGCAGTCTCTGCCGCCCTTTCGCCAGCGCCCATCCGCGGAAACTAGGGCCGGGGAATAACACTGTTATGACATTACATCGGGTCGCGGCGATTGCGCGTTAAAGATCCCTTCTGCCGCCACGCAGGTGCTTCCATTTCAACATGACAGGCTTTAGGGTCAGGACCTATTAATTTCACGCTCACGACGCTGCCGGATTTGTTCAGCCCGGCAGGAAAGGCGTGCCGCCCCTGTCCAGACAGGGGCAAGCGGCTTGACGTACCGGATGGGCAAATCCGGCGCGCCCTGCGGGGTGGGACGCAAATGGCCAAGTGGTGCGTCAAAGAACTCGACCGTATCTCGATACGCTCTTCATTCTTTTCCTGCCACTTGGCCATTTGCGTCTCCATCGTGAACGCGAAATTATTAGGTCCTGACCCTAGGCCCACTGCTTCTTCTTGCTGGTCTTGCCGATGCCGGGGTTGAAGCTGTTGGTGGGGTCGAGCGATCTGTAGAAATCTTCCAGCGCCGGCTTTGCCGCATAAAGGTGCCCGACATTGTGTTCGGCGGGATACTCCGCTCCCCGCGTATCGAGCAGCGCCAGCAGCTTTTCCTTGATCGCGGGGACGTCGGCGCCCTTTTTTATCATGTAGTCCTGATGCATGACGTGGCAGAAAAAATGCCCGCAGATCGATTTGTACTGGATCTGTGCCTCAAGCTCGGCGGGCAGTTCGGGCAGCCAGTCGATCTCGTTGCGCGGCAGTGCCACATCGAGCGCCAGAATGTCTTCAACGGCGTCCGGGTGCGTGGCGCGATAGCGCACGGTGGCGCCCCCGAACGCAAAGCGGTGCAAAAAGGCGTCGGCGCCCTCCTGCGGCGTGCATTCGAAATAATCCCCGCTTGCCGAGGGAAAGATGCGCTCAAGATAGGCCCGCGCTTCGGCGACACCGTCTCCGCCCATGCGGATGATCAGATGATGCTCGAACCGGTCGCGATAATCGTTCATCCGCTTGGGCAGATGCTCGGGCAAAAGCCCGGTGATGACCTGCACGATCCGGTCGGAAATCGTGCCGCCCAGCCCCAGCTTCTCGGTGATCCCGTCCACCCAGCTTTTGGCCGCAAAAGCGGCCGGTATCCGGTCGGTGCCGAACAGCTTGATGATGAGGAATGTGTCCTTGCCGTATTGCTGCGTCAGCTTGTAACCGTCGCGATGCAGATATTCCCCGGCAATCGGCAGATGGGCAAACTGGCTCAGCATGTGCCGACGGATCGTGTTGAGCTCCAGCGGGTCGTTGGACCCGATGTAGAACACCTGGGTGTTGGTGTCCGCCGCAAACGTATCGAGCCGCAGCGCGAAAACCGCCAGCTTGCCCGCGCTGCCCGAAGCCTCGAACAGCTTGCGCGGGTCGGCGTTGAAGCGGGCCGGGGTGTCGGCCTCGATGTCGCGCACATGGCGATGATAATCGTGGTCCGAGGCGCGCCGATTGCCTTCGGGCGCCACATCGGCCTGCGAATACTCGCCGCGATCGAGCCGCGAAAGGATGGTTTCCGCGTCATCGCCCAGCTCGACCCCCAGATGGTTGACCAGTTTGAGCGTGCCGGTTTCATCGACCTGCGCGTAAAGCGCCAGCTCGGTATAGGCCGGGCCGCGCTGGATCAGCGAGCCGCCCGAATTGTTGCACACCCCGCCGGTGACCGATGCCCCGATACAGCTCGACCCGATCACCGAATGGGGCTCGCGCCCGATGGGCCGCAGCGTCTTTTCGAGCTTGTCGAGCGTGGCGCCGGGCAGGGCAATCACCTGGCTGCCCCCCGAGATCAGATCGATACGCGAAATGCGCATTGTGTTGATGATCACGATGGGCCGGTCGTAACCCTCTCCGAATGGGGTCGAGCCCCCGGTAATTCCGGTATTGGCCGCCTGGACAATGACGATGACGCCGGCCTCCACGCACGCCTTCAGCGCCCGCCATTTTTCAACCAGCGTGCCCGGACGCACGACCGCCAGCACATGCCCGTCTCCATAGCGATAGCCCTTCCGGTAGCGCCGCGTGGCGCGATCGCCCACCAGCACATGGCGCTGGCCGACAATGGAACGGAAAGTGGAAACGAGTTTCTCGGTCATGGGCGGTCCTCTTTTCTGGCCGGGGACCATAACGCCATGGGCGGGGAATGGAAGAGCCCTCGCGTAAACGGGCGCCGCTTGCTTGCATGCCACATTTGCTATAGTGTTATGTGATCACGTTGGATGCTCTTGGCTACCTGATCGCCCGGTTCGCCGGATACTTGGATATCCTCAATTGCTAGACGTTGAGCCGCAAATCCCCCACGGGGTTTGGGCGGCCTTGGCGCATGTCGCGTCGGGGTCCACTGCCACTGAAAGGATCCATGATGATCTCGGGCAAGGTAAAGTTCTTCAATGCAACCAAAGGCTTCGGCTTCATTCAGCCCGATCAGGGCGGCGAAGACGCATTCGTGCACATCTCCGCTGTCGAGCGCGCCGGAATGGCGACGCTGGTCGAAGGCCAGGCTGTGAGCTACGAGCTCGAAAGCGGCCGCGACGGACGCAAGTCGGCCATCAATATCCAGGCTGCCTGATACGATTAAGGCCGCCTTTCGAGCCCAAGCTCCAAAGGCGGCCTTTTTTTACGAGCGTTTCCAGGACAAGTGGGTAGCACTTGTCGGGCTGGGAAACGCGACAAACAAGGACTTGGATCGTTGCGCCGTTTCCGTGAAACGGTGAAATTATCTAATTCAGGAGATATCTCAATGGAAGCTCCGCCCAAGGTGAGCCCGCAGCGCAAATATGCCGAGATGGAAGCGCGCCAGAAAGAGGCGTTGCGCCAGGAGGAGATCGCGCTTGACGCGACCCGTGCCAAGACCGAGCGCCTCAAGGCCCTGCGGCTCGAAAAAGAGCGCAAGGACGCCATCGAAAAGGCCGCCAAAAAGGCAGCCCCCAAGAAAAAAGCCGCTGTGCGCCGCAAATCCGCGACAGCCTGAAGACCATTCGACACAGGGGGCGAGAGCCCGATTTTGGCCGACCTCCCATGCTGTCACCCCGGCCTTGAGCCGGGGTCCAGTACACTCAGCGTCTGAGACAGAACCGCCAACTCTGCCGCTTACAGGATCCCGGATCTTCGCCCGGGATGACGCCGTGGGACAGGCTCACTTCCAGCGGCGAGCTGACCGCATTAATCGTTGAACGGTTCGACAAGGATCGCTTCGCGTTCCGCCTTGCGGTGCAGCGGGTATGCCCTGTCGCCGTAAAACTTCTGCAGGTCGCGGGGCGAATAGCTTCGTCCCTCGACGATCATGCGCGCGCCGTGCAGGCTCACGGGCGGCACTTCTTCAAGCGCAAATCGGATGGCCTTTGCCGCGCTGGGGAATCGTCGCGATCCCTGCTCGAGCGCAGTCCGCCAGTCGCGGCCCAGATAAAGGGACGCTTCGGCGTTGAAATCTATGGTCTTCATATGTCTTTCTGGCCGCCACTGGACGGCCTCGTCTGAACTGTAGCGGCGCCACGATTATCGGGCAGCCTTGCTACGGTTTTATGATTGTCTGAAATGGCTCGGAAGAGGGCGCTGCCATCAGCGCGTTTCCAGCAAAAGCGACATCACTTTTGCGATTGGGCAGCGCGAAAATCAAATCGCGCACCATCGAGCCTGCACACCATATATACGTTCGCCGCCGGATTTGCAAGGCGGACGTAATGTCCGACTATCGGATGAGAAATACGGCAAAGGCCCCTCACCGGCCTTCCGGCCACCCTCTCCCCAGAGGGGCGAGGGTTTATTTTTGCAGAAGCACTGAAGATAAACACCAGGGTAAGGAAAGCCGCAGCCTGACTCCCTCGCCCCCCCTTTTGGGGGAGAGGGTTGGGGTGAGGGGGCCTTGAGCGCTGGTGGTTCATCTCCCTCCCGGGAAAGCCCCAGCCCTAAACCGCCTCCAGCGCTGCTGCGATGCCCTGGCCGACCCCGATGCACATGGTCACCAGCGCCCGTTTCTTGCCGGTCAGGCTCAGCTCCAGCGCCGCCGTGCCCGCGATGCGCGCGCCCGACATGCCCAGCGGGTGCCCCAGCGCGATCGCGCCGCCATTGGGGTTCACAAAGTCCGCGTCCTCGGCAATCCCCAGTCCACGCAACACCGCGATCCCCTGGCTGGCAAACGCCTCGTTGAGTTCGACAAGGTCGAAATCCTCAGCACCAAGGCCCAGCCGCGCCATCAGCTTTTGCGAAGCGGGCAGGGGCCCGATGCCCATGACGCGGGGCGGGACCCCGGCGGTCGCACCGCCCACGATCCGCGCGATCGGCGTCAGCCCGTATTTTTTCACCCCAGCTTCGGACGCGATGATCAGAGCCGCCGCCCCGTCATTGACCCCGGACGCATTGCCCGCGGTCACCGTGCCGCCCTCTTTCTTGAACGGCGTTGGCAGCTTGGCCAGCGTTTCCAGCGTCGTGGCGCGCGGGTGCTCGTCGGTATCGACGACAACCGGATCGCCCTTGCGCTGTGGAATGGTCACCGCAACGATTTCCTTGGCCAGCCGCCCGTTCTCCTGCGCGGCAGCCGCCTTGTTCTGGCTGCGCACCGCAAAGGCGTCCTGATCTTGGCGGGAAACATGATAATCCTCGGCCACGTTCTCGCCGGTCTCGGGCATGGAATCGACGCCATATTGCGCCTTCATGGCCGGGTTGACGAAGCGCCAGCCGATCGTCGTGTCGTAAATCTCGGCATTGCGCGAAAACGCCGTCTCGGCCTTGGGCATCACGAACGGTGCCCGGCTCATCGATTCCGTGCCGCCCGCGATCATCAAATCCGCCTCGCCCGCCTTGATGGCGCGCGCCGCCGTCAGCACCGCGTCGAGCCCCGACCCGCACAACCGGTTGATGGTCGTGCCGGTCACCGTGACCGGCAGTCCGGCCAGCAGCAGGCTCATGCGCGCCACGTTGCGGTTGTCCTCACCGGCCTGATTGGCATTGCCGAAGATCACGTCCTCGACCGCCTCGAAATCGATCGATGGGTTGCGCTCGACCAGCGCTTTCAGCACCAGTGCCCCAAGGTCGTCGGGCCGCACTTTGCTGAGCGCCCCGCCGAACCGCCCGATGGGCGTGCGGATATAATCGCAGATATAAGCTTCGGTCATCACGCTGCCTTTCCGCCCGCATGGGCGCGCTTGGTGCGTTCGTTGAGATCGCGCAGGGTCGACAGCTCGATTTCGCTCGGGGCAGGGGTCACCTCGAGATTGTCGGCGAACTTCACGGTCCACCCGCAGGTCTCCTGCACCATCTCGCGCGTCACCCCCTCATGGAGCGAAACCACGGTAAATTCCTTGGTCACCGGGTCGGGCTTCCAGATCGCCAGATCGGTGATCAAAAGCGTCGGCCCCTTGGTCTTTATCCCCAGTCGCTCGCGGTGATCGCCGCCCTCGCCGTGACCGAACGAGGTGAAAAAGTCGATCTTTTCCACCATCGAGCGCGTCGCCTGCTTGAGCGTGATGTAGATTTCTCCACACGAGGTCGCGATTTCAGGCGCCCCGCCGCCGCCCGGCAGCCGCACCTTGGGGTGGTCGTAATCGCCGATCACCGTGGTGTTGATATTGCCGAATTTGTCGATCTGCGCCGCGCCGAGAAACCCCACGGTGATCTTGCCGCCCTGCAACCAGTAGCGGAACATCTCCGGCACCGCGACGGTGCAGACCGCCGTCTCGCACAATTCGCCATCGCCGATCGAAAGCGGCAGCACATCGGGCGCCGTGCCGATGGTTCCGCTCTCATAGATCAGCGTGATGTCGGGCGCATGGGTCAGCCGCGCCACGTTGCACGCCGCCGACGGCGCCCCGATGCCTACGAAACACACGTCTTTCGAGGACAGCGCCCGCGAGGCGGCAATGGTCATCATTTCTGTTGGGGTAAAATCGCTCATCGTCAAAGCCCCTTCACACGCTCGGCGAACACCTCGGGCGTCGCGTTCAAGACATTCTCGTCCATCCATTTGGCAAACAGGTCGCGGTCGGCCGAAATCTCGTTCCAGGCCAGATAGGCCGCGTTGTCGCGCGCGTAATAGCCGTGAGTGTAGGAGGGATGCGCGCCGCCCTTGACCCTGGCAATCGCAGTCACCGTCCAGTGCGGCAGCACTGTGAGGTTGGGGTGCATGCCGGCAAAGTCGGGCACGATCTCCTCGACCGTCACCACCACCTTTTTGGCGGCCAGCGCCACTTCCTTCTGTACGCCGACGATGCCCTCGATCAGGACATCGCCCTTTTCATTGGCCTTCTGGGCATGGATGAAGGCGACGTCCGGGTTGTGCGCCGGCACCGTCGCCAGTTCTTCTCCCGTATAGGGGCAGGTGATCGACTTGATGTCCGGGTTCACCTTGGGCAGGTCGGCGCCCTTGTAGCCGCGAAACACCGCACAGGGCAGGCCGGCCGCCCCGGCAGCATAGGCGTTGGCCATGGCCGCGTGCGAGTGCTCGACGGTTTTAATGGCGCGTGGATACTGGTTCTCGATGGCGTCCCGCATGCGGCGCAACAGGCCGACGCCGGGATTGCCCGCATAAGAGAAAATGACCTTTTTGGCCATGCCCATGCCGATCATCTGATCGTAGATGATGTCGGGCGTCATGCGGATCAGGGTCAGATCCCTAAACCCCTGCCGGATCGCTTCATGGCCCGCCGCGTGCGGGATCAAATGCGTAAAACCTTCAAAGGCGACCGTATCGCCGTCCTTAAGGTTCTCGCGCACCGCCTGTTCGAGCGGCATGATCTTGCTCATTGGTCTCCATCCCGGAAAACAGTTCTATAACCGATGGTGCAATAAATACTGGCAGAGAGGCGCGGTAAAATGATAAATATGGGGAAATATATAACCAAACAGAATATATCGTGTGCCAACCCTCGACCCGCGCATAAAGCTTCGCCATCTCACCTGCTTTGTCGAAACCGACAGGCATGGCGGCGTCGTGCCCGCCGCCGAGGCCCTGGGCCTGTCCCAGCCCGCCATCTCCAAATCGCTGGCCGAGCTTGAAGACATTCTCGGCGTCGCCCTGTTCGATCGCTCGCGGCGCAAGCTGGCGCTGACCGAATTCGGCGCGCTGTTTCTGCGCTACGCCAATGCCGCCATCGCGGCGCTGCGCCAGGGTGTTGAATCCGTGTCGCTCGCCAGCCATGCCGATGCGGTGGTGCGCCTGGGCGCGCTGCCCACCGTCGAGGTCGATGTGGTGCCGCGTGCCGTGGCGCGCTTTGCCATGGGTCCGCTCACCGCCCGCGTGCATGTGGAAAGCGGCCCCAGCCCGCACCTTCTGGGCCTGCTGCGGGCCGGTGGCATCGATCTGGTGGTCGGCCGCATGCCGGCGCCCGAAATCATGGTCGGGCTCAGTTTCGAGCATCTTTATTCCGAGCCGCTGGTTCTCGCAGTTCGCCCCGATCATCCGCTGCTTGAAGAGCCCGAACCCTCCTTGCGCATGGTCGAACCGTTCCCCGCGCTCGTCCCCCCGCGCGGCGCCATCATCCGCCAGACCGTCGAAACAGTACTTCTCGCCGCTGGCATCACTCGCCTGCCGCGCGAGATCGAAACCGTGTCCAATTCGTTCGGCCGCGCCTATGCGCTTTTGAGCGATGCCGTGTGGTTCATCTCCCGCTCGGTGGTCGCCGCCGACCTGCAGAGCGGCGCGCTGGCCACCCTCGATGTCGATATGTCCGCCAGCTACGGCGCCATCGGCATCACCACCCGCGCCGGCGCCGAACTCGACCTGCCCACAACCGCCTTCATTGCCGCGGTTCGCGAGGTGGTCAGCCGACGATAAAACTATTTGGCAAACAGCCCGGCAAAGTCTGCAAAACCCTTTACCTCGATCGGATTGCCCGACGGGTCGGTAAAAAACATGGTCCGCTGTTCGCCCGGTTCGCCCTCGAACCGCACAACCGGTGGAATGTCGAACGCAATCCCGGCGTCCTCGAGGCGAGCGACCAGTGCCTTCCAGTCATCGAGCGGAAGGACCACGCCCAGATGCGGCATCATCACCATGTGATCGCCCACCTTGCCGGTGCGGGTCGTTTTGAACGGCTCGCCCAGGTGCAGCGAAATCTGATGCCCGAAAAAATCGAAATCGACCCAGGTTTCGGTTGAGCGCCCCTCGGCGCATCCCAGCACGCCGCCGTAAAATCGCCGCGCCGCGTCCAGGTCGGTCACGTGATAGGCGAGGTGAAAAACCGATTGAGTCACTCTATCTCCTCTCCATTTTCTAGAAAATCAGCCCCGCACCGCGTTGCGCGGCGAGGTCTGGCCCTGCCGTGCCCGCCGCCGCTCCAGCCGGGCTTTGCGCGCTGTTTGAAAGCCGCTCACCAGCCCGCGCACGATCACGTAAAAGAAGATCCAGCAAAACAGCGCAATCGGCAGGGCGCCGATCATCATGGTCTGAAACAGCGGCAGGATGGCACCCAGATCGAGCGAGAACAGCCCACCCGAAAGCGCCGTGGTGTCCGCATGGCGCATGATGGTCGCCGGATCGTCGGGGAACAGCGCCGCCCGGATCGACGAGCCGAACTGAAAGCTGAGCGAAAAAAACAGCGGGAAGGTGATGGGATTGCCCCATGCGGTTCCGATCGCGGCGGCCAGCATGTTGCCGCGCGTCACGAACGCCAGGATGAATCCGAGGAAGAAATGCACGCCGATCAGCGGGAACACCGACACCGCCGCCCCCGAGGCGACGCCCGCCGCAATGGCGTGCGGGCTTGCCGTCAGCCGCAACACGCGCTTTTGCAGATAGGTCAAATACCGCCTGATCCCCATGCGGGGCCAGACCGCATTTCGCAGCCGCGTCTGCCAGTCCTTTTTGTGCCTGCTGTCTGCCATTTAAGGCCGGTTATCCTCCATATCGGACCAAATGGTAACCCCGATCGGGGCTCGACCGCCAGACAATTGCTAAAGGGTGTGACCGATTTGCGCAGAAGCGGTAAAACAGTCCTCAACGGGCGCCTTTTATGACGAAAACGTCACAATCGCTGTGGCCAAGCCGACCCATGTTCGCTATGGCCAGAGTAAATCCGGCAAGTCTTCCAGGAGCCCCATGTCCAAGTCAGCCATCGACAAGGATCTCAAGCGCGTCCGCCAGTTGCGTGAGGCAACCCAGGACAGCTCCCGCGCCATTGCTGCTCCGGGCCTTGCGCTGGTCTTCCTGCTCGCCGCGCTTGTCTGGGCCGTTTTCGTCGTTTCCTCGGGTCCGCTGAGCTATCTGGTCATTATCGCTACGGTTATCGCCGCCTATATGGCCCTCAACATAGGGGCCAACGACGTCGCCAACAATATGGGACCAGCGGTTGGCGCCAAGGCCCTCACCATGACCGGTGCGCTGGCCATCGCCGCCATCTGCGAGGCGGCAGGCGCCCTGCTTGCCGGTGGCGATGTGGTCAGTACCATCTCCCGCGACATCATCGTGCCCGGCGCCCATCTCGACACCACGACATTCGTACTTGTCATGATGGCCGCCCTGCTGTCCTCGGCGCTCTGGATCAACCTTGCCACCATCATCGGCGCGCCGGTGTCCACCACCCATTCGGTGGTCGGAGGCGTGGTCGGGGCAGGGATCGCCGCCGCCGGCTTTTCCGCCATCATCTGGCCCACAATGGCCAAGATCGCCGCGAGCTGGGTGATCTCGCCCGTCATGGGCGGCGTGCTGGCGGCGGTTTTGCTCACCGTCATCAATTTCACCATCCTGCGCCAGAAGGAAAAGGTGGTCGCCGCCCGCATCTGGGTGCCGGTCCTGATCGCGATAATGGTCGGCATTTTCGCCATGTACATGTCGATGAAGGGCCTTTCGCGCGTCTGGAAGCCGCAGGGTCATATCGTGCTGCTGATCGGGCTTGTTGCCGGGGGGCTGGGCTGGCTTGCCACCCAGCCCTGGGTTCGGGCCCGGACCGAGAGCATGGACAATTCCAACAAGCAGATCGGAACGCTGTTCCGGCTGCCCCTGATCTTTGCGACGGCCCTCTTGTCTTTCGCCCATGGCGCCAATGACGTGGCCAACGCTGTCGGTCCGCTCGCCGCGATCGTATCGGCGGTCCAGAACGGAGATGTCGGTGGGTCGGTCGCCCTGCCGATCTGGGTGCTGGCCATCGGAGCGCTGGGCCTGGCGCTCGGGCTGGCGCTGTTCGGCCCGCGCCTCATCCGCACGGTGGGCGAAAAGATCACCAAGCTCAATGAAATCCGTGGCTATTGCGTTGCGCTTTCGGCCGCCGCAACGGTTCTGGTCGCATCCTCGCTCGGCCTGCCGGTCTCATCGACCCATATCGCGGTGGGCGCGGTGTTCGGTGTGGGCTTTTTGCGTGAGGGCTTTTCCAACCAGGGCATCCGCAACAAGGCCGTCAGCCCCGAAGGCGTGTTCCTGCGCACCGATCACCTCAACCGGACCGCCGAAGAAGCGGTCGCCAACTACCAGAAGCGCCAGCGCCGCTATCTGGTCCGCCGCCAGCACGCCTTTTCCATCGGCGCCGCCTGGATCATCACCGTCCCCGCCGCCGCGCTGCTGGCCGCAGGGATCTTCTGGGGCATGGTGGTGCTGTTCGGGCTTTAGCGTCATCACGCCTAACGGCGCCCAAGATTTACACGGAATTGGCATTGTCCCCATCGCTGCCCCGGCGAAAGCCGGGGCCCATGAGGGCTTCCTCGGCCGCCAGCGACTCGGCACCTGCTGCTGGACCCCGGCTTTCGCCGGGGAAACAGTCGGAGTGGCTGGCGCTTCAAGAGCTGAACGGCCCTAGCCCGTCATGCCTTCTGCGGTGCGCGCCGTGAGACAGAACGAGACGTTTCTCTTTGCGCCAGCGCCAGGGCCACATCGGCCAGACCGTCATGGGTAATCAGCCGCTTGGCTTCGGGCAGAACCGCCCAATGGCGATAGCGCTGTCCCATTTCCTTCCAGTCCGCGCGCTGGTCGGTGACCAGCAGCGGAAACATCTTGACCTCGATGGGCTGGGGCCGCTCCTCGGTCACCGGCAGGAAATATGAGCCGATGGGCGTCGTTTCGATCTCGCCCACCACGCCCGCTTCCTCATAGGCTTCAAGCTCGGCGCTTTCCCAGGGCGTCTTGCCCTCCATCTGGCGGCCCTTGGGGAAAATCCATTTCCCCCGACCGCGCGAGGTGATGAGCAGCACCACGACCTGCCCATCCACGATCTTGTAAGGCAACGCGCCAAATTGCGGCCCCACCGGCTCGGCGGGGGGGCTGGAAAAAAAGCGGGACCAAAGGCGCATGGGCATCGGGGACGACTCCATCCGGAACATGGGGAATCCTAGGCTGATTTGGCTCGTAAGGTCAAAGTACAACGCGAATGGTTGTGAATCGATGCAAGGGGGTTGTGCAGCCCGCTTTCCCCAATGCTAAGATAACTTTGCTCGGCTTGCCCGAGTCCCATCTCGAATCACCAACCAACCCCGGAGCAGGCACAAGGCGATGACCGTCGAAATCGACATGGGCACGACAAAGTCGGCGACGCCCGCAAAGCTCGATCTCGAGGAATTGCTGGCCACCCGGCTGCTGGTGCAGGGCAATTCCGGCTCTGGCAAATCCCATCTTTTGCGGCGCCTGCTCGAACAGAGCGCCCCCTGGGTGCAGCAATGCGTCATCGACCCCGAGGGTGATTTCGTCACCCTGGCCGACAAGTTCGGCCATGTGGTTGTCGAGGCCGACCGCTCCGAGCATGAATTGACCCGCATCGCCGGCCGCATCCGCCAGCACCGGGTCTCGGTCGTGCTCTCGCTCGAAGGGCTGGAAGCCGAAGCCCAGATGCGCGCCGCCGCCGCCTTTTTGGGCGGGCTTTTCGATGCCGACCGCGATTTCTGGTATCCCATGCTGGTCGTTGTCGATGAAGCCCAGCTCTTTGCGCCGTCCTCGGGCGGTGAAGTCTCCGATGAGGCGCGAAAACTCTCGCTCGGCGCCATGACCAACCTCATGTGCCGTGGCAGAAAGCGTGGCCTGGCCGGCGTCATCGCCACCCAGCGGCTGGCCAAGCTGGCCAAGAACGTCGCCGCCGAAGCGTCCAACTTCCTGATGGGCCGCACCTTTCTCGATATCGACATGGCCCGGGCCGGCGATCTTTTGGGCATGGACCGGCGCGGCACCGAAATGTTCCGCGATCTCGAAAAGGGCAATTTCGTCGCGCTCGGCCCCGCGCTCGCCCGCCGCCCGCTGCCCATCCGCATCGGCGCTGTCGAAACCAGCGCCCGCTCCACATCGCCCAAGCTGATGCCGCTGCCTGAAACCGGGGCCGACGCCGCCGATCTGATCTTCACCCCCGGCGCCGAGGAGGAAACCCGCCCCCTCCCGCGCCGTACCGTCCAGCCCGCGCCGCGCCCCACGGCCGATATTCTGGCTCAACTGAGCCAACCCGCCCCCAAGGCGGACCCCGAGCCGGCAAGCCTCTTCCCGGAAATCGACGAAGCCGAGCGGGCCGCCCTGATCGATGCCGTGCTTGCCGAAATTCTCGAAGACCCGGACGCCAGTTTCCGCTCGGTCGCCGTGCTCTATCAGGATTTTCTCGTGCGCTGCCGCATCCGGCGCGTGCCGGGCACCCCGCCCGATCTCAATGATTTCAAGCGCCGTTTCGCCGTGGCCCGCGCCGGGGTCGATACGGCCGCCGCCGAGTCCGGCGTCTGGCAGACCGCTCTCGATCTCGCCCGCACGCTCCCCGAGGATCTGCAGGGCGTGTTCCTCATGGTCGCCCGCGCGGCGGTGGAAAAACTGCCCTGTCCGTCCGATGCCACCTTGGCCCGCGCCTATGGCTCGCACTCGGCCTCCCGGGCCCGGCGGCTCCTGACCTATTTCGAAGATCGCGGCCTGATCGTTTTGCGCGAGGACTTTTCCAACCGCCGCATCGCCGCCTTCCCCGACCTTTCCTGCGAAACCGCCCCCGGCGACGCCAACGCCCCCGCCGAAACCCCCGATGGCAGGGCCGCTGCGGAATAGCCCGGCGTTTCCCAACGCCCCGCCTTTTTGCTCCACGTTCCCCCACGCACCACTGTCATCCCGGGCGAAGACCCGGGATCCAGTACCCCCAGCGCCCGTGATTGCCACGCCAACCGAGTCCATGCTCCTCCGCCAAAATCGGCAATTCTGCGCTTTTAACGAAATCTCCCCTTGCTCGCCCGCCATCCACCGCTAGGTTCAGGCCCATGATCCTTGCACTCGACATCGGCGGCAGCGCCATCAAGGCGGCTTTCGCGCGCGATGCGCACTCCATCGTTCCGATGGGGCGCATCGAAACGCCGCGCAACGATTTTGCCGCCTTCGTTGAAACCCTGCGCGGCATCCTCGCCGCCGCCCCCGAGCGCCCCGACGCCATCTCGATTTCCATCTGCGGAGTCGTCGATATCGAGACCGGCAAAATGATCTGCGCCAACGTGCCTTGCATCGATGGCCGCGTGCTCGATGCCGATCTCTCCCAGGCGCTCGAACTTCCCGTCTCCATCGCCAACGATGCCGATTGTTTCGCCCTGGCCGAAGCCGGGCTCGGCGCGGGGCAGGGGCACGACGTGGTGTTCGGCATCATCCTGGGCACCGGTGTCGGCGGCGGTCTCGTGGTCGAGGGCCGCCTTGCCAACCGGCGGGGCGGGTATGCCGGCGAATGGGGCCACGCCACGATCCTTGCCACCAGTGCAGGCGATCCGCCGCTCGCTATCCCCCATTTCCAGTGCGGCTGTGGCCGCTTGGGGTGCGTCGATACGGTAGGCGGGGCGCGCGGGCTGGAAAAGCTGCACATGCATTTGACCGGCCAGGCCCGCGACAGCCGCGAAATCGTCGTCGGCTGGGCCGGACGCGACGAGGCAGCCAGCCGCACCATGGAGATCTACGTTGAACTGGTCGCCGCTCCGCTGGCCCTTGCGGTCAACATCACCGGCGCGTCGATCGTGCCCGTCGGTGGCGGCATGGCCGGTGCGCCCGGCCTCATCGCGGCGCTCGACAGTGCCGTGCGCGCGTCCATCCTGCGCAAGCTCGACCGCCCTCTGATCGTCCCCGCCCAATGCGCCACCGAACCCGGCCTCGTCGGCGCGGCGCTTCTGGGATTGGACAGGTTCGCCTATGCCTGACCCAACCCTCGAAATCTGCGTCGATGACGCCGCCGGCCTTGCTGCCGCCATATCCGGCGGCGCCGACCGGATCGAGCTGTGCTCATCGCTCGCCGTCGGCGGGCTCACGCCCACCCCGGGGCTGATGGCCCTCGCTGCCACTGCGCCCATCCCCGTTTACGCCATGATCCGCCCGCGCGCCGGCGATTTCGTCTTTTCCGACGACGATGTGACCACCATGGAAACCGACATCGACGCCGCCCGCGCCGCCGGTCTGGCCGGTGTCGTCCTCGGCGCCACCCGGCCCGATGGCACGCTCGACACCGCAATCCTCGAGCGCCTCGTCACCCGCGCCAGCGGCCTTGGACTCACTTTGCACCGCGCCTTCGATCTGGCACCCGATTTCCCCGCGGCCATCGATACCGCCATCGATCTAGGGTTCGAGCGCATCCTCACCTCCGGCGGCGCTCCCAGCGCCATTCATGGCCTTAATGCCCTGCGCATCATCACCGCCCACGCCGCTGGTCGCATCGCCATCATGGCCGGCTCCGGCGTCAACGCGGACAACGCCAAAGCCTTCCTTGCTCTGGGCATTGCCGAGCTTCACGCCTCGGCCAGCCGCCCAATGGAAATCCCTGCCGGTCGCGCCGCCGATCTGGGCTATGTCGCACCGGGCATGAAACGCACCGATTTCGATCTGGTGGCCGCGCTCAGGCGGGCGATGGCGATCGCCTGAATAACCCCACATCCTCCCCACCCCGGTCATCCCGGGCGAAGACCCGGGATCCAGTACCCCCAGAGCCAGCGGTTCGATCTCCAGCATTGCGCACACCCCGCGCGTAACTGTTGGCAATTGCGTGGTGGCGCAATAGCGTGCGGCGATACCTGCGCGAGAACGGTCCCCGATGAAACAAGCGCCATTCCATATCCGCCCCGTGACGCTGTTCATCGTTGCGATGCTTGGCCTTGTTTCGTCACCCGCCACTGCCTGGGAAAATGGCTGCGGCCAGGATGCCGCTTCCATCGTGCAAACCGCCTATCCCGACGGCACCAGAATTTCCGACGCGACCTTCTCGGTCGATGGTGGCACGATCACGCTGCCCGCCGATAGCGTCATCGATTATGCCTCCGACAAGATGGTCTGCCGCATCTGGCCGGCCAATCCCCATTACCGTCTCGTCGCCGTCCCGCTGATCTACGAGCGGACCGGCGATGCAACCGAGGGCGATCTCGACCTTTTCGTTCTCGATACCAAAACACACGCTGTCCGCGCGCGCATCCGTCTGGCCGGTATGATGTCTGACGATGCTGTGCGGATCTATCGCGTGGCGTTCGACACCGCATTCTACCGGCTGGCGCCGGGCCGGGTTGCATTCGGGCTTCGGATCGTTGAGGAGGGAAGTTCACGCGTGAACCCCTTTTTGCTCACCACGCTCTGGCTCTTCGACATGGAAGGGGAAGACCTCGACGCTATCCTCGAAAATGTCATTGTCGATCAACGCGGTGGCGAATGGGACGGCAATTGCGAAGGCGAATTTTACGCAACCACGCGAACGCTCGCCATGGCGCCACAGGCCCATAACGGTGTCGCAGACATCATCGTCTCGACCCGCGCCGAAACCACAATTGCACAAGACCGCAACGGCCGGTGCACCGATACTGTGACGGACACATCGGAGAGCGCCGACCGCTTGATTTTTGACGGCAAACAATACACCGTCCCCGAAGCCATGATGCGCGGCTGGTAGATTCCCCTCTGCCAAATCCCGCCCGTCCTGCTAAACACGCTTCATGCACCCGACAGATCCCTTGCCCATCGACGCCGTTCTCCCCGCGCTCAAATCGGCGCTGGAGGACAAGACACGCGCCGTCCTCGTCGCTCCGCCCGGCGCGGGCAAGACGACCCGCGTGCCCCTGGCTCTGCTCGATGCCCCATGGCGCGGCGATGGCAGGATCGTCATGCTCGAACCGCGTCGCCTCGCCGCCCGTGCCGCCGCCCGCCGCATGGCCCAGACGCTGGGCGAACAGGTCGGCGAAACCGTGGGCTACCGCGTCCGGCTCGATACAAAAATTTCGGCCAGGACCCGCATCGAGGTGGTCACCGAGGGCGTCTTCACCCGCATGGTCCTCGACGATCCCGAGCTGACCGGCATTGCCGCCGTGCTGTTCGACGAATTCCACGAACGCAGCCTCGATGGCGATCTCGGCCTCGCCCTCACCCTCGACGCCACGGCCCTGCGCGAGAATCTGCGCATCCTCGTCATGTCGGCAACGCTCGACGGCGCGGCGGTGGCGACCTTGCTCGGCGATGCCCCGGTCATTGAAAGTCAGGGCCGGGCCTTTCCCGTCGATACCCGCCATATCATTCCTGATGCCAATGCGCGCATCGAACAAACGGTTACTGCCGCAACCCGCCGCGCGCTGGCCGAGGAAACCGGCTCGGTCCTCATCTTCCTTCCCGGTCAGGCCGAAATCCGCCGCACAGCAGAGGCGCTTGGCGCGATCGTTGGCCCCGACACCGATATCGCGCCCCTTTACGGCCAGCTCACCCCGGCCGAACAGGATCGCGCCATCCAGCCCGCCCCGACCGGCCGCCGCAAGATCGTCCTCGCCACCGCCATCGCCCAGACCTCGCTGACCATCGAAGGCGTTCGGATCGTTATCGATTCCGGCCTTTCGCGCCTGCCGGTCTATGAGCCCAACACCGGGCTGACCCGGCTTGAAACCCGCCGCGTTTCCCGCGCCAGCGCCGATCAGCGCCGGGGCCGGGCAGGACGCACCGAACCGGGAGTCTGCTATCGGCTCTGGCACGAAGGCCAGACCCAGAGCCTTCCCCCTTTCGATCCCCCCGAAATTCTCCAGGCCGACCTCACAAGCCTCGTACTCGACCTCGCCAGTTGGGGCGTCATCGATCCCACAACCCTCGCTTTCCTCGATCCCCCTCCGGCCCCCGCATGGTCCGAGGCTGTCGATCTTCTGCAAAATCTCGACGCGCTCGACGCCGCCGGCCGCATCACGCCCCACGGCACGCTCTTGGCCAAACTGCCGCTCCATCCGCGCCTCGGTCACATGGTCGCGCTGGCCGCCACCGAGGGCGCGGCCATGGATGCGGCCCTGCTCGGTGTTCTCTCTGGCGAACCCGGCCTCGACGGCAACGCCATCGATCTCGCCGACCGTTTCGAGCGCCTGCGCCGCGACAATTCCAAACGCGCCAATGAAGCCAAAGCCCTCGCCACGCGCTGGGCAAAAGCCGCCGGCGGGGCAGGGCAGATCACGGGCGCCGACCTCGCCCGCCACCTTGCCCGCGCCTATCCCGACCGCGTCGCGCAATCAACGGGCCCCGGCCGCTTCCGCCTCGCCAATGGCCGTCAGGCCCGCATCGATGAAACCGAGCGCCTGGCGCGCGAAAAATTCCTCGTCATAACCGAAATGACCGGCGCCGCCGCCAGTGCGTACATCCGTGCCGCCATCGCCATCGACCGCGACGGGATCGAGGAGATATTCTCACATCACATCCAGACCGCCACCGAACTGGCGTTCGATCCCGCCGCCCGCGCCGTCCGGGCCCGCCGCCAGCGCCGCCTCGGCGCCCTGCGGCTCGAAGATGGCCCTGCCGCCCTCGATGATCCTGCCGCCGCCGCGCCCATGCTGGCCAAAGGCATCGCGCAGCTCGGCATCGACAAACTTCCCTGGACCCGCGACCAGCGTACCCTGCGCGAGCGCGCCGGTTTCCTCCATCGCACCATGGGCGCCGACTGGCCCGACCTCTCCGATGCGGCGCTGGCCGAAAACGATGCCGCCTGGCTCGTGCCCCACATTTCCGGGCTCTCGCGCCTCGACACCATTACCCCCGATCACCTTGCTGCCGCCCTCTTCGACCTTTTGCCATGGGACAGGCGGGCGCAGATGGAAACGCTGCTGCCCTCGCATTTCGCCGCCCCTTCGGGCAGCAATATCCCCATCGATTATGCCGCTGAAAACGGGCCGGTCCTCGCCGTGCGCGTGCAGGAGCTGTTCGGGCTCGATACCCACCCCGCCATCGCCAATGGCAAGGTGCCGCTGTTGCTCTCGCTGCTCTCCCCCGCCCATCGCCCCATCCAGACCACGCGCGATCTCCCCGGCTTCTGGCGCGGCTCATGGTCCGATGTCGCAAAGGATCTAAAGGGCCGCTACCCCCGGCACTACTGGCCCGACGACCCGCTCTCAGCCCAGGCCACCAATCGCGCCAAGCCCAGAAGCTAGCCCAGGTTATGAAGCGGGAGGCCCTTGCCGCCACCTCTTTCTCGCTGCCCCGGGCTTGACCCGGGGTCCATGAGCGCCGCAACGCCCACCAGTGGTCCGGCAGGGCTGCTAGGTCCCGGATCGAGTCCGGGACAGCGATGGTGGGGGCTAGCTCGCCTTGCGCCAGCTTTGGCTTGTTATGAACTGGGTCACCGCGTCGCCGTCCATGGGGCGGGCGATGGCGTAGCCCTGCAAGGCCGAACAGCCCATATCGGCGAGGATTTTCGCGTGCTCGAAGCTCTCCACACCCTCGGCAATCGCCTCGATGCCCAGCGACGCGCCGATCTCGATGATCGAGCCGACCAGCCGGCGCTGGCCGGGCGAACTGGTGATCGGCATGACCAGTTGCCGGTCGATCTTGAGCCGCGTCGGGCGCAGCTGCAGAAGCGAAACGATCGAAGCATACCCGGTGCCGAAATCGTCGATCTCGATATCGATCCCAAGATCCTTGATCTGGTCGATATTGAACGAGACCAGCGTATCGCGCTCGTCGAGATAGATCGATTCGATCAATTCAAACGAGACGGTCCCCCGCTCGATATCGAGCGCCTTGAGGGTTCCGATCAGCCCTTCGTCGTTGAGCCGCCGCGCCGAGACGTTGACCGAAACACGCGGCACGTCGAGCCCCGCGGCCTTCCACTTCTTGTGCTGGGCCAGCGCCTGTTCGAGGATCAGCTTGTCGATGGCGGCGACCACGTTGAGGTCCTCGGCAATCGCCATGAAGGCATCGGGCGCCAACAGCCCCTTGATCGGATGGTTCCAGCGCGCCAGCGCCTCCATGCCCACGATATCGAGAGTCTTTGCGTCCACCTGCGGCTGGTAGAAGGCGATGAATTCGTTGTTCTCGAGCCCCGCCAGAATGTCGTCGGCGATCCGCTTGGCGGTGACGATTTCGGCCTGCAATTCTTCCGAGAAGAACTCCGCACGGTTCCGCCCGCGTTCCTTTGCCCGATAAAGCGCGATGTCGGCATTGACCAGCACCTGCTTGGCCGGCGTCGTTGAAACATCACCCCCGGCGATCCCGATCGATACGCCGAACCGGCATTCATGGCCCTGATAGGAAACCGGCTTGCGCATCGCGGCGATGATCCGCTCGGCCATCGCGCGCAGTTCGGCGTCCGATTTTTCCCCGATGCACAGGATCACGAATTCATCGCCGCCGATCCGCGCGACGAAATCAGAGGGCCGAACCGAGCCCTTGAGCACCTCGGAGGCATGGATCAGCATGGCGTCACCCGCCGCGTGGCCCAGCGTGTCGTTGATCTGCTTGAAGCGGTCCAGGTCGATATGCTGGATCGAGACATACCCGCCATCGCGCGCGCTGCGCTTGGTGTGCATGTCGAGGATTTCATCGAGATAGCGCCGGTTGGGCAGCCCGGTCAGCGGGTCGTGCATGGCGTTGTGCTCGATGCGCGCCTTGGCGGTTTCGAGCTCGAAATTTTTCGCCTCTGCCTGCGTCTTGGCCCGCATCAGGGCCTCGGACAGCTTGGCGTCGGGCGTTGCGTCCCAATTGACCCCCAGAATGCGCGGAGCGGCGCCCGGGTCCTGATAGACCGAGCCTATGGCCCTGATGTGCCGCGTTTCGCCCTCGGGGGTCATGATCCGATAGTTGGAGAAATACTGGCTGCCTGAACGGATGGATTCGTTGAAGTCACGCTCGGCGCGTTCCAGATCGTCCGGATGCAGCCTGTCGCGCCAATGAGTGTAGTCACGCCCCCCGCCGTCCGGCTCATAGCCGTAAAGCTCGTTCATCCGGTCGTCCCAGGACAGCGCCCCGTTGGAAATGTTCATCTCCCAAACGCCGACCTGCGAGGTGGCCAGTGCCAGCTCCAGCCGGCGCGACAGCCGCGACAATTCGGCCTCGCGCCGCCGCTGTTCGATCATCCGCCGCCGGCGTTCTTCGTTGAGCCGGCCCAAGAGCACGATCGGCACCAGGATCAGCGCCGCCGCCAGCGCCATTCCGATCCGCAACAGGGCCGTATTGGGCGGGCTGGCGCCCCAGCCCTGGCTTGGGATGGCCGAGATGATCCAGTTTCCCGACGGCAGCAAGACTTCCGCGCGTACCGGATCGCTTTCCAGCACCGCGGCGTCGCCATAGAAGACGGCCTCGTTGTCGGCCTGCCCGTCGCGACCGGAAATGGCGATGGAGATATCGCTTGCTATCGTGTCAAGGCCGCTGTCGGCATAGAGCTTGTCGGCATCGATCACCGCTGAAACGATGCCCCAGAAGCGCTCCTCGCCCGCAGCGTTGTCGTAATAGACCGGGTACCGCCCGATAAAGCCGCGCCCGCCCTGCACCAGATGCACCGGCCCGGCCAGAACGATTTCCCGCGTGTCCCGCGCCTGCATCGCCGCATCGCGTTGTTCGGCATTGTTTCGGTAGTCGAGCCCCAGCGCCGCTTCGTTTCCGGCCACCGGATAGACCATGCGCACCACGAAATCGGGCGCCGCCGCGATATTGCTGATCTGGCTGCTTTGGTCGAACAGGTAAGCGGCAAGCCGGGAAAACCGCCTCTGTCCCATATAGGGTTCGGTGGTGATCGCGCCGACAAGGCCGTGGATCAGTTGCAGGTTGGAGTTGACGTTCCCCTCGAGCCGGGCCCGCACCAAGCCGAGCTTGTCGAGCACCATGGCGCGCTGGGATTGCGCAAAGATCTCCCGGTTCTGATACTCGGCAAATCCCATCGCCACGGTGATCACGATGACGGCCATCAACGCAGGTATGTTGCTGGCGCGTACGAGCACCCGCCCCAATTGTTTCAACCTGCTTTGAATCGTGCCTGCCAAAGTGCCTTGCCCCCCGCACCGACGTTTTCGCTACGGGAAACTGTTACGGCCAAGGGCTTAACACGCCCTTTAAACGCCATCGTTTGCTGACTTTCCAGGCGATCGGCGGGCAAGGCCAGCAAGACCGTAACAACCCCCAACACCTCACCCGACGTCATCCCGGCCTTTGAGCCGGGATCCAGTACACTCAGCGTCGACGGCTCCATCTCGGACGCTGAGCATACAGGCCCCCGGCCCAAAGGCCGGGTTGACAAATGGTGGGTTTGGCGGGTCGGAGCCTCCCGCATAAATGCCGGTTCAGCCTCACGCCCCAAGCAGCCATTCGTGCTCGGGCTGATTGTGAAACTTCCAGGTTCTGTGCGGCCCGGCCATCACATTGAGATAGTAAAGATCATACCCGTGGATCGCCGCGCAGGGGTGATACCCCTTGGGCACCAGTGTGGTCACACCGTCCTCGATCAGTAGAGTTTCATCGAGCGAGCGGTCGTCGGTATAGACCCGCTGGAAGGCGAAACCCTGATGGGGGTTGAGCCGGTGATAATAGGTTTCCTCGAGATAGGATTCTTCCGGCAATGCGTCCCGGTCGTGCTTGTGCGGCGGATAGGACGATGTGTGCCCGCCCGGCGTTATCACCTCGACCACCAGAAGGCTGTCGGCCACTCCGTCGGTTTCGGGCAGGATGTTGGTGACATGACGCACATTGGTGCCCTTGCCGCGCACCTCCTGGCTCATGGCATCGGGCGAGATGACGGTCACGGCGCGCTCGGTCAGGGCAGGGGCCGAACACACCGCCAGCTCCAGATCGGTCTCGGCCGTCACCGACCAGTCGCTATTGCCCGGCACATAGACAGCCGCCGGCTTGCCGTCGAACGGGCTCTTTCGCCCGCCCATCGTGCCCAGCGCCTCTCCGCCCGCACTGACCCGGCCTGAGCCGGAAACGAAAACCAGACAGACCTCCCGGTCTCCCGTGACGTCCGAAACGCTCTCCCCGGCTCCGAGCTTGTGCAACGCAAACCCCACATACCGCCACCCGGCGCTCTGCGGTGTTATGTCGATAAGTTTGCCACTGTCCCCCGATGGCTTGACGAGCAGTTCAGACATGTTGCTTTCCTTTTCTCTTTGCCGGCCCCCAGCCTCTCAACGCCCCGCCGTCCAAAAATTCATCGTCATCCCGGACTTGATCCGGGACCCGGTAACCGGCAGCGCTCGCGGCTCCTGCCGCCGCCTCTCCTCCCGTCACTGCCCCGGCAACCCCGGCGGCCAGATTTCCCGCCGGCCCGCTCCCTCTCCTTTGGGGCAAAGGGTTGGGGTGAGAGGCCCCTTCCGAGCCGGCAATTGGCCTAAGCCGCCACCTCGAACCCGGCCCGCTCCAACTCACCGCGCAAATGGCCATACCCCATTTTCGCATAGGTCAGCGGATGGGCCTTTTCGGGATCCTGTTCGGCCTCGACAACCACCCAGCCCTCATAGCCCTTGAGCGCGGCAAACACAGAGGAAAAGTCGATCAGTCCGTCACCGGGCACGGTATAGACCCCGGCCAGCACCGATTTGAGAAAGCTCCAGTCCTCCGAGTTCGATTTCAGCATCACATCGGCCCGCACGTCCTTGGTGTGCACATGCGCGATGCGGGAGAAATGGTTGCGCGCCACCCGCGCCGGGTCGCCCCCGCCCCAGGTCACGTGCCCCGTATCGAGCAGCAGATGCACAGCATCGCCCGTTGAAGCCATCAGCCGGTCGATCTCGGCTTCGGTCTGGACGATCGTTCCCATGTGGTGGTGATAGACAAGATCGAGCCCGTAAGCCTGCTTCAGCTTCAGGGCGAATGCCGTCAGCCGCATCCCGAACCGGGCCCAGACGTCATGAGGCAATACCGGACGCTCCGACAGCGGCGTTTCCATCTGCCCGTGGATAGCGTTCGATGTCTCGCACACGATCATCACAGTGCAGCCCATGTCAGCCAGCAGGCTCGCATGCGCCGCAGCCGCCTCGATCTCGGCATTCTCGTCGCGAACCAGAAGCTCGGTCGAATACCACCCCGAAACCAGCCGATGCCCATGCGCATCGAGCACGGGCCGCAGCGCCTCGGTCTGGCGCGGAAACTTGTTGCCCAGCTCCATCCCGGTAAACCCGGCCTCCCTGGCCTCGGCCAGACACACCTCCAGCGGCGTCTCCCCGCCAATCTCGATCATGTCGTCATTGGACCACCCGATAGGGTTCGCACCGATCCGGATCATTTTTCCTCGTTCTTTCCGTTCATCTCAAAGGCCCCACCCGCCGCTTTGCGGCGACCTCTCCCCCAGAGGGAGAGGTGGAACTGGGCTCCATTTTCGTATCCTGAAGCAGAGCGTCTGCGCCAGGCTTACCTCTCCCTTGGGGGAGAGGTCGGCGCGAATGCGCCGGGTGAGGGGGCCTTTCTGCCCTTCACCAGATCCGCTGTCCCTTTATCCGCTCCTCATACTCCGCCCGCTTCGCGCGCACATCTGCCCGCTCGCTCACTTCCGGCACTGCAACGTCCCACCAGTGCCCGCCGGCTTCGGTGGTCACCAGCGGATCGGTATCGATCACAACGACATTGACCCCGCCGCGCTTCCGCGCCTCGGCCAGCGCCGCCTCCAGTTCGGAAATCCCCGCGACCTTTTGCGCATGCGCACCCAAGGCGCTTGCGTGCCCGGTAAAATCGATCTCGGGCATTGCATCCTTGTGCACGTCTTCAAACAGATTGTTGAAGTTCTCGCCCCCGGTCGCCATCTGCAGCCGGTTGATGCAGCCGAACCCGCGATTGTCGAGCACCACCACGGTCAGCCGCAGCCCCATCATCACGGCGGTCGAAAGCTCTGAATTGGCCATCATGTAGCTGCCGTCCCCGACCATGACCACCACTTCATCCGCCGGCCGCGCCAGCTTGACCCCCAGCCCGCCGGCAATCTCGTATCCCATTGTCGAATAACCGTATTCGAGGTGATACCGCCCCGGTTCTTCCGGCTTCCAGAGCTTGTGCAGCTCACCGGGCAGTCCCCCCGCCGCACATACGACAATCGCCTCGCCCATCATCCTTTGGGTCGCCCCGATCACCTGCGCATCCGAGGGCAGGGCCGCGTTGGTTGCCGCTGTCGCGGCCTCTGCCTCGCCCAGCCATTTGCGCTTCCGCTCTTCAGCTTCGCCCCGCCAGCCCTCCGGCGCCCGCCAGGGGCCCAATTCTTCGCCGAGCATGTCCAGCCCGACCCGCGCATCGGCCAGCAGCGGCATTGCCCCATGCTTGCCCGCATCGACGGACGCCACATTGAGCGCCACGAACTTTGCGTCGGGGTTCTCAAACAGCGCCCATGATCCCGTGGTGAAATCGGCCAGCCGCGTCCCCACGGCCACGATCACATCGGCCTTTTCCGCCAGCCCGTTGGCCGCGCTTGTCCCGGTCACGCCCACCGATCCCATATTGAGCGGGTGCGAATGAGGCAGGGCCGATTTCCCCGCCTGCGTTTCCATCACCGGCATATCGTGGGCGTCGGCAAACCGCTCCAACGCATCGCTGGCCCCTGAATAGAGCACCCCGCCACCGGCAATCAGAACCGGCTGTTTGGCGCCTTTGATCGCCGCAACGGCTCGCGCCAACTCGTCGGCATCGGGCCGCACCCGGCGCTGGGTGTGCACAGTCTCGGCAAAAAAGCGGGCCGGATAATCATAGGCCTCCGCTTGAGTATCCTGACACAGTGCCAGCGTCACCGGTCCGCAATCGGCCGGATCGATCAGAACCTGCATCGCCCGCCGCAGCGCCGGCATGATCTGTTCGGGCCGCGTGATGCGGTCGAAATAGCGCGACACGGGTTTAAAGCAATCATTGGCCGACACCGTCCCGTCGGCAAAATCCTCGACCTGCTGCAGCACAGGGTCGGGCCGCCGGTTGGCAAACACATCGCCAGGCAGAAACAGCACGGGCAACCGGTTCACATGCGCCAGCGCCGCCGCCGTCACCATGTTGGTCGCCCCCGGCCCGACCGAGCTGGTGCACGCCATCATCCGGCGCCGGAAGCTGGCCTTGGCGAAAGCGATCGCCGCATGGGCCATGCCCTGTTCGTTATGGGCGCGATAGGTCGGCAGTTTCTCGCGCACACCATAAAGCGCCTCACCCATTCCTGCGACATTGCCATGCCCGAAGATCGCCCACACCCCGCCGAACAGTGGCACGCGTTCGCCATCGATCTCGGTCATTTGCGCCGCCAGAAATCGCGCAACGGCCTGCGCCATGGTCAGCCTGATCGTTTCGCTCATTGCCCGCGCACCTCCCATGCATCCACCAGCGCCCCGAACCGCTCGGCCATATCGGCAATCGCCTCGGCGTCGTCCATCTTTCCAGCCAACCATTTTTCCGCAGCGTCGGCAAAGATCGTCCGCCCCACGGCAAATCCTTTGACCGTTTTCGATTCTGCCGTTGCCCTGAACGCTGCCTCGAGCTCATCGGCGGGCGCGTCCAGCCCCAACAGCACAACGCCGCGACACCAGGGATCGTTGGCGGCAATCGTCTCGTCGATCAGCGCCCAGGCGCCAGCGTCGGCCTGCGGCTCGAGCTTCCACCAGTCGGGCTTGATCCCCGCCGAATAGAGCTCGGTCAATACCCGCGGCACGATATCGGCCTCCATTGGCCCGTTCTTGCCGGCAATGATCTCGATCAGCACCTCGCGCCCCACCCGCCGCGCCGCGTCGTAGAGCGTGCCGAGCTTTTCGATCTGTTCGAGCCGCATGTCGTCGGCGTCGTCGGGATGGAAAAACGCCAGGCACTTGATGGTATGGTCGACCGGCCATTCGATCAGCCGGCTTCCCATGTCCTGGGAAAACTCGAACTTCAGCGGCCGCGATCCCGGCAATTCCACCGGCCGTCCGATCCAGAAGTTCGGCACTTTGGCTGCCGCGAACAGCGCCGCGCGGCCGTACTTCTCATCGAGCAGCATCCCGAACCCGTCGCGCCCATCGGCCACTTTGGCCGCCGCCTCGACAGCGAGCAGCTTGAACGCGCCAATCCTGTCGCGGTCGGCTCCGAGCTTTTCCGCCATCTCCTCGAACTGGCTCCGATGGTCGATGGCCAGCGCCTTAAGGGTCGGATAGTCCCGCCGCCGCCCGGTCGTGGCCCAGTGAATATGGTTGATCGCCGCGTCCCGGCGCAACGCCTTGTGCGTGCTGCCATGCTTGAGGAAATGACTCAATTCCTCAAAGCTGGGAATTTCCGGCGAACACAGCAGCCGTGACACCGCAAACGCCCCGCAGGCATTGGCCCAGGTCGCACACGTCTCCAGCTTCTCCCCGCGCAGCCACCCGCGCAAGAACCCGCTCATGAACGCGTCTCCGGCGCCGAGCGTATTGTAAACCTCGATGGGAAATCCTTCGCCCACGATCCCGTCTTCGATGCTCTCTGGGATCGGCCCGTCATAGACGATGCAACCCATGGGGCCGCGCTTCAGGACGATCACGGCGGAGGAGACCTGTCTGATCGTCCTGAGCGCGGCATCCAGATCGGCCTCCCCCGAGCCGATCAGGATCTCTTCCTCGGTGCCCACGACAAGATCGCAATGGGGGAGCACCGATTTCAGCCGTTCGGAAACCGTATGGGATCGGATATAGCGCTCTTCGCCCGCTCCATGCCCGGCCAGGCCCCACAGGTTGGGCCGGAAATCGATGTCGAAGATCACCTTGGCGCCATAGCCCTTGGCAAAGGTCATGGCGATCTTTTGCGCCGCCGAGGTATGGGGCCGCGAAAAATGCGTCCCCGTCACCAGCACCGACCGGGTGCGCGCAATGAAATCCTCGGAAATATCGCCCTCGGTCAGCGCCATGTCGGCGCAGTCCTCGCGATAAAAGATCAGCGGAAACCGCTTGTCGTCCTCGACACCCAAAATGGCCAGCGCCGTCAGCCTGTCCTTGTCGGTGATGATCCCTTCGGTCGAGGCGCCCTCGCGCGCCATCTGTTCTGTGATGAACCGCCCGAAGGCCTCATCGCCCACCCGACCCAGCCAGGCCGAAGCCAGCCCCAGCCGTGCCGTGCCGATGGCGATATTGGCCGGACATCCGCCCACCGATTTGGCAAAACTGGTTGCGTCCTCGAGCCGGGCGCCGATCTGCTGGCCGTACAAGTCCACCGAAGCGCGCCCGATGGTGATGACGTCCAGCGTCTTCTCCCTCTCTTCCATGGCGCACCGGCCTCCCTCAATCAGCACTCGAGACGATTATTCGCCGCCCTTCTAGAGCGAGATCATGAAAAGTCGGAGACTTTTCCGGTTCGATCTCGCGACAGAAACAGGACTTGGAGCGGCCGGCCCGATTCAATCGGGATCGGTCAAGCTCTAGTCAGGTTCGATTGAAACATCAATTCCGAAAAACTGTCAATTCGGAATATATGTTCCATTTTGTCGATTGCATTCGGAGGGCGCATGCGGCAGAAAACGTCTGTCCATTGGCCGTGGCATGCAAGTGCACCGAGGGTACAATGGGCGTCACCACAAGGCGAGACCTGAGCACGGGAGAGAGTTCATGCTGCGTTTCGGAATTCTGGGGGCCGGCCGCATCGGCAATGTCCATGCCCGCGCCATAGCATCATCGGGCCGCGCCAGGGTGGCCTATATCGCCGACGCCATGGCCGATGCCGCTGAAAGACTGGCGGGTGTTGTCGGGGCAAAAACCGCTCCGGTCGAGGACATTATCGCCTCATCCGATGTCGATGCCATCCTCATCGCCACCCCCACCGATACCCATGCCGACCTGATTGAACTAGCCGCAAAGGCGGGCAAGGCCATCCTGTGCGAAAAGCCGGTCTCGCTCTCGGTCGAACGGATAAAGGCCTGCCTGCAAGTGGTCGAAAAAGCCGGCGTTCCTTTGATGATCGGCTTTCATCGCCGCTACGATCCCAACTTCGCCTTCCTCGAAAAACGCCTGCGGTCGGGCGAAATCGGCGATCCCGAAATCATCACCATCACCTGCCGCGATCCGTCCGCGCCCCCCGTCTCCTATATCGAGCGCTCGGGCGGTCTTTACCGCGATATGATGATCCACGATTTCGACATGGCCCGCTTCCTTTTGGGCGATGAAGAACCGGTCACCGTTCACGCCCTTGGCGGCGTTTTGACCGATCCGGAAATCGGCAAGGCCGGCGATATCGACACCGCCAGCGTCCAGATGCAGACCGCCTCGGGCAAGATCGTCGTCATCACCAATTCCCGCCGCGCCACCTATGGTCACGACCAGCGCATCGAAGTGCATGGCTCAAAAGGTCTGTTGCGCGCCGCCAACATCCACGACACCACCGTCGAACTCGCCAACCAAAACGGCTGGACCGAAGACAAGATCCCCTTTTCCTTCGTCGAGCGCTACCAGGCGGCCTATACCGCCGAGATCGAAAAATTCCTCGATTTTCTCGAAAAAGGCGAAGCCCCCCGAGCGTCCGGTCATGACGGGCTGATGGCCCAGAAACTGGCCGAAGCCGCCAGCGAAAGTCTCAAAACCGGGCAGGTGATCAAGGTCAAATAAAGGGCGCGACAACAAAAAGGGCGGCCGCAGGAGCGCGGTCAGAAAAAGTTGCAGACTTTTTCGGTTCGATCGCGTGACACTAAAAAGGAGCGCGGTCAGAAAAAGTTGCAGACTTTTTCGGTTCGAATCGCGTGACACTAAAAAAGGAGCGCGGTCAGAAAAAGTTGCAGACTTTTTCGGTTCGATCGCGTGATACTAAAAAGGGCGACCCGCCGGGCCGCCCTTCAGTATCGCTCATCCGATTTTAGCGGAAGATATAGACGATTTCCCGGCTGGCCGGGTCGATCAGAACCGGCTGGCCATTGATATAGACATATTCGTACTCATAGTCGGGAATGGCCTGAACCGTCACGGTCTCGGGCACCTGGGCGCCAACCACCACTTCGCCTTCAAGATAGACCGGTTCCATGGGATTGGAGGTCACATAGGTGCGTGCGCTTTCCGGCGGGTCGACAACCACACCGGCCGTTGCACCCAGCCCGGCGCCGATAGCAGCGCCAACAGGGCCGCCAACCAGCGCACCGGCAATCGCGCCGCCGGCCGCGCCGGTCACCGTCGAATTGGCAGTGGTGGAGGGCTCGGCAACGCCGACCAGTTCGGGCGGACGTTCGGTCAGAACGATCGCTTCGCCCTCAGACTGCGCCTGAACGGTCAGGTAATCGGAATAGGCATAGCCCACCGTGCCGTTATAGTCGATTTCGCACCACATGGAATCCGCAACGCAACCCGTCACCGTGGCACTGTCACCCGAGGCGATCACGTCTATGGCCTCGAACTGGGGTCCCGGACCCGAGCGAATGTTGAGGTCGGTGGTGGCTGTCGCGGTGGCAGTCTGGGCCAGCGCGGTGCCGGTCATCAAAAGCCCGGCTGTTGTGGCCAGCACTGTTTTTGCAAGAGCATTTTTCATTGTTAGTCTCCGTTGGTTTGACGGCTGCACTTTTCTCGAAATCGGCAGATTGGCCGTTCCCGAAAAAAGCCAGCTTCGTTTCCCCGCGGTGACCGAACGAAGTTCGTCCCGCTTCGTTCCACATGGCGATGGCGTTGAAAAACAATCAAATTTGGATGTGTCGACGGTGCAACATGGCGCAACGCCGGCCCCGTGGCCTATTCCTGGACCGCCCGCACCTCAAGCTGTGCGCCCGAATTGATCCGCTCGACCATGGCCGCGATCTCGGCTTCGGAAAAATCGCCGACGATCTGCAACGATCCCTCGACAATGGGCGATTGTACGCGCGGAGCGATCAGAATTTTGCCGTCCAGCGAGACTTCGACCACCGAGGACAAATGGCGTATCGTCATCTCGCCAAACGCCTTGGCCGATTGCGGGTCCAGATGGATCTGGAGCGCGGGGCGGCCGGTCTGACCGTCCTCGGTCATGGCCGCGTCCTTGACGCTTAGCATCAGCGTTTCGGCCATGGCCGCTTCCATCGGCGCGACCCAGGCCGAAGCGACAATACCGACCGCGATAAGAGTTCTGTACATGGTGCGTGGTCCCGGCCCGTTTGATGAAGCGATACGGCATGCTGCGCCATCACTCAAGGAATCCGGCCTCCATGGGCGCTCTTGTGTCTATGAACAGCTTTCCCTCCGGCCCGAGCGCCCGCCTGATCGCCGCGCGGGCTTTGACCCCCGCTTGTGGATGGCGTCCATCCAATGCGCCCACCCGCACCGCCACGGCAATATCGAACGACGCTTCGCCGGGTTCGAGCGTAAAATCTTCGGCAGCACTTTGCCTGAATTCGAGAGCGCCCGCTGCCATCTCCGGGGCCGAACCGGACCGTGCCAGCTCGATGGCCCGGGCCGAGCGGTCGATAGCCACCACCTTGCCGTCTCCTATGCGCCGGGCCATTTCGCGCGCCATGGCGCCCGGCCCACACCCGATTTCCAGCACCCGCATGCCGGGCCTTAATGGCAGCCCATCAACGATGGCCAGCAGACGGTCCGATATGTCTTTCGCCATACACACCTCCCAGTGTTCCGCCCAAGGATTGCGCCTTGCGCCGGCGGGTGCAAGCGGTGTCGCGATTGACGCCATGCGTCCCGCCGCGCTAGGTCAAAGACCAGAGGTAAAGCCCATGCGCACCGACAATCGGCTCTCCCGCATGCTCCATGTGTTGATTCACATGAGCAAGATGGAGGGTGCAGCGACGTCAGAAACAATGGCCAAAATGCTCTCGACCAATCCCGTGGTCGTGCGCCGCACAATGGCGGGTCTGCGCGAAGCGGGCTATGTCACATCGGCCAAGGGACACAATGGCGGCTGGGAGCTCGCCGTTCCGCTCGAGGACGTCACCATGGCCGATATTTACCGCGCGCTGGGCTCACCTGAAATGTTCGCGTTGGGTCTGGCCAATGACGATCCCAAATGCCTGATCGAGAAAGCCGTCAATGCTCGCATCGGCGATACTCTTGCCGCCGCCGAGGCCATGATCGTCGAGCAATTCGGATCGATGACCCTCGCGGAAATCCGCGCCGATTTCGACAAGGGTATGGCCGCCGTTCCCGTCAGCGAACGCCACGGTTGAGTTTTCGGCGAGGGGTGGACTGCGCAAGCGGCTTATCGTCGGCGCCGCGGCAGGATTAACCCTCGCCCCTTCGCGGGCGATGGTTTTATGCCCAACTCCGGCACCACCCCAACCGTGATCCCGGCCTTGCGCCGGGATCCGGTAACCGGCAGCGCCGGCGGGTCATCCATCTGAGGTGGCCATTCCTGGCTTCTCCGGTCCCCGCTTTCGCCGCAATAAGCCCAACTGGAGCCCGTGAGCGCCTGCCCCCTCTACGCCTCTTGCGTCTTGCGCCGGTCCGCCAGTGCCACGGTCAGCGCCATGGCCAGCGTCATGCTGGCGCTCATCGAGCGAAATCCCTCGAAATCGGCCTCGGCCACCTCAAACCAGGCTTCGGCTTGCGAGGCCAGTGGCGAAAAGATGGAATCGGTGATCGCCACCACCTTGGCGCCGGCCTCGCGCACCTGTGCGGTTAGCGCCACGGTCTCGCTGGCATAGGGTGTAAAGCTGATGGCAAGCGCAGCGTCCTTCTCGCTTGCGAAATTGGCCTGCTCGGCCGCAAGCCCGGCCACTGCATCTATCAGGATCGTTCTTATGCCCAGCTTTCCCATCGCATAGGCCATATAGGACGTCACAGGGAACGAGCGCCGCAACCCGATCAGATAGACCGTTTCCGCAGTCTCGAGCGCATCGAGCGCCTTTTCGAACACCGCCGGGTCGTGGCGCGCGGTGAGCGCGGAAATCGAGCGCAGCGAGGCTTCGGCGAACCCCTCGAGGATCATCGATGGGCGTGGCGAGCCCTCGTCATGTTCGCGCAACTGCGCCATGCGCTCGTCATAGCCGAGCACCTGATCGCGCAGCCGCGAGCGGAACACTTCCTGCAGCCCCGAAAATCCCTGATAGCCCAGTGCCTGGGAAAACCGCACGAGCGTCGATGGCTGCACATGGGCCTTGGCCGCGATCGAGGCGGCAGTGCCAAAGGCAACCTCGTCGGGATTGTTGAGCGCGTATTCGGCCACCTGGGTCAGCCGGCGCGGCAATTCCTCCCAGCGCTCCAGCACACGTTCGCGCAGTGCTGCGAAGTCGCGCGGTACATCGATCTGCTCTGCGCTGTCCATCGCCTTGCTGCGCCCCATGCTTGGTTTCTCCTGATCTTATCCCCAGCCGGTCCGCTGCATCTATACTCGTCCGGTCATTGTCCCCGGCATTTGCCGGACTTTTTGCCCAAAAACGGCCCCCAGCACCGCCATTTGGCCCTCGATCCGCCCCGATTTTTCTGCGGGCCGGTTCGATTGGGCCTTGACGCATTCTGCACGAAATGGAATAAACATTCCACAAATATAAATAGTGCATCAAGCGTTCTATTTTGACTTGTGCAAGGGAAGGGGAGAGGGACATGGCCGCCACCGGTACGGCACTTCTCGAAGCGCGCGGCATCGCCAAATATTTTGGCGCCATCACCGCTTTGGACAACGTCAATTTCCACGTCGATCACGGCGAGGTTCTGGGTGTTGTGGGAGACAATGGCGCGGGCAAATCCACGCTCATGAAAATCCTCTCGGGCCTCTATCAGCCCTCAAAGGGCGAGCTGATCTTCGAGGGGCGCCCGGTCCACTTTTCCAGCCCCAAGGACGCCCGCGGCAAGGGCATCGAGATGGTCTATCAGGACTTCGCGCTGGCCGGGAACATGCCCATTTACGAAAATATCTATATGGGCCGTGAGCCGGGCAGGAAGCTCGGGCCTCTGACCATCATCGATCACAAGCAGGCCCGCGAGATGGCCCAGTCCCATCTCGACAATCTCCACATCCATGTCAAATCGGTCTCCCAGAACACCGAGGATCTCTCGGGCGGCCAGCGCCAGGCGGTCGCCATCGCCCGCGCCACCGCGTTCGACGCTCAGCTCGTCATCATGGACGAGCCCACCGCCGCCCTTGCCATCAAGGAAGTCGGCAAGGTGCTCGATCTCATAAAACGGCTGAAAGATCATGGCGTTGCGGTGATCGTCATCTCCCACCGCATGGACGATATCTTCTATTGCTGCGACCGCGTCATGGCGCTCTATCAGGGCACCAACTTCGCAGAGAGCGAACTGAAAGACACCTCCCGCAACGAGGTCATCGGCTGGATCATGGGCACCAAGGGACACACCGAATCCCTGGCCCATGACAGGCTGCACTAGGAGAGCGGGCGCGATGTTTTACAATCCAAAGCTCTCGAAGTTCCTTGAAACCTACGGCATCGTTCTCGTCGTGATCGTGATGATGGTGGTCATTGCCCTCTCGCGCCCCGAGGTGTTTCTAACGCCCCAGAACCTCACAAATATTCTCAAACAGAACGCCACCCTGGCGCTCGTTGCGCTCGGCATGTTCGTGGTCATCGTCACCGCCGGCATCGATCTTTCCGTCGGCTCGACAATGGCCCTTTCCATGGTCACCCTCGCGCTCGCCAGCCGCATGGGCCTGCCCTGGCCAATCGTATTGATGGTCGGGCCCCTGGTCGGTATCGCGGTGGGGGTGGTCAACGGCGTGGGCCTGACATGGCTCAAATTACCCCACCCCTTCATCATGACATTGGGCACGCTCAACGCGGTGCGCGGCATCGCCTATCTGGTGACCAATGGCGCCCCGATTTCAGGGCTTCAGGACGAGGTCCGCTATCTCGGTCAGGCCTATTACGATCTGGGCTTCCTCGCGCCGCCCTCCGGCATTCCGGCCAGCCTGATCGTCGTCGCGGTGTGCGCGGTAGGCTTGTGGTTCTTCCTCGAAAAAACCAGCACCGGCCGCCACATCTATGCCATCGGCGGCAATCCGCAGGCGGCGCGCGTGTCGGGGGTCAATGTCGATAAGGTTTTGATCCTGGTTTACGTCATTTCCGGCTTCATGGCCGGGCTGGGCGGACTGCTCCTGGCGGGCCGTACGGATTCAGGCTTCCCCAATGCGGGCCTGATGCTTGAACTCGACGCCATCGCGGCGGTGATTATTGGCGGCGCCTCATTCTTCGGCGGGCGCGGCACCGTGCTGGGGGTTCTGGCCGGCGTGCTCATCATGGGCCTTTTGAGGAACGGGCTCAACATCAACAATGTCAGCTCCTTCTGGCAGATGGTGCTGATCGGCGTCGTCATCATCTTCGCGGTCTGGATCGACGTGGTCCGCCGCAGGGCTTCGGTGAGGCGATAACACAGCTAGGGTTTACCACCGTTCCGGTGCGCTCCAGCCGGAACGGTCGATAATCAAATGGAGACTGGTCAAAAAGGGAGGACCACGAAATGAAAGCAATGCTTCTGGCAGGCTTGGCGCTCGGCGCAATGACCGTCGGCGCTCAGGCACAAACATACGTTCTGGGCATGAAGGGTCCGGGTGCGGGCAATCCGTTCTGGGCCGCCGTTGAAGCCGGTGCCATGGCGGCCGGCGAGGAACATGGCGTCGAAGTCATCGTCGTCGCCCCGCCCCAGGAATCCGACGTTCAGGCCCAGATCAACCAGATCGAGGATCTGATCGCCCAGGGCGTGGACGGCATCGCGCTGGCGCCCACCGATCCAAATGCGCTTGCCCCGGTGGTCGATTCCGCTATCGCGCAGGACATTCCGGTGGTGTTTGTCGACACCCGCGGCACCAATGAAGGCGTGTCCTTCATCGGCACCAACAACGAGGTCGGCGCGGCGCTGGCGGCTCAATATATGTGCGACAACCTCGAGGCCGGCTCCGACGTGGCCATTCTGCAGGGCCTCATCAGCCAGTCCACGGGTCAGGCCCGCGCCCAGGGCGCTCATGACGGGCTGACCGAATGCGGCCTCAACATCGTCGCTGAACAGCCCGCCAACTGGGACCGCGCCATGGGGCTTTCGGTCACCGAAACCATCCTGGCCGGCAATCCCAACATCAAGGGGATTTTCGCCTCCAACGACAATATGGCGCTCGGTGCCGTCGAAGCGCTCAAGCAGGCCGCCATGCTCGACAGTGTCATGGTCGTCGGCTTTGACGCCAACCCCGACGCTGCGAACTCCATTATTGCCGGTGAAATGACCGCCTCGATCGCCCAGGCGCCCGAGAATATGGGCCGGTTCGGCATCGAGTCTCTCATTGCGCTGAACAATGGGGAGACCATCGAGGAATGGGTCGATACCGGCACCGTTCTGGTCGATGCGTCCAACGCTGCCGAATACCAGTAGCAGGCCATCGGAACAAAGGTGAAAAGGCTCCAAGTGTGACAAAAGAAAAACGACGCGATGCAAATCGCGTCGTTTTGTTGCCATTATCCTTGAAACTTCACCGATATGCCGCGTATTCTAGTCTTCTTCGCGAGAGCGCGAAGGGCAAGAGCAACCTCCGGCGGTAATATGGGTTTTCTCATATTCCGCCGTCTTTTTTTGTCCGGAGCGCTTCAATGACATCTCTCGGCGTTGGCCTGATCGGAACCGGCTATATGGGCAAGTGCCATGCACTGGCCTGGAACGCGGTTGCACCTGTTTTTGGCGACATCGAGCGCCCGCGCCTCGTCCATCTCGCCGAAGCCGGTGCCGATCTCGCGGCAAAGCAGGCCAGAGCGCTGGGGTTCGAGAAATCGACGGGTGACTGGCGTGAGCTGATTGCCGACCGCGATGTCGATATCGTCTCCATCACGACGCCCAACGCCTTCCACCCCGAAATGGCCATCGCCGCGCTTGAGGCCGGCAAGCATGTCTGGTGCGAAAAGCCCATGGCGCCGGCCTTCGCCGATGCCGAGCGCATGGCCGAAGCGGCGCGAATTTCGGGCCGGGTGGCTGTGCTGGGATACAATTACATCCAGAACCCGCTCATCCGTCATATCGGCAAACTGCTGGCCGAAGGCGCCATCGGCAAGCTCCATTCGGTGCGGGTCGAAATGGACGAGGATTTCATGGCCGATCCCGCCGCGCTGTTTTCCTGGAAGAGCGAAGCGAGTTCGGGCTATGGCGCGCTCGACGATTTCGGCGTGCACCCGCTCTCGATCCTTTCGACGCTGCTTGGTCCCGCCGAACAGGTCATGGCCGATCTCGCCAAGCCCTTTCCCACCCGTCCCACCCAGGATGGCAAGGACCGCGAGGTCGAAACCTTCGACATCGCCCACATTCTCTTGCGCTTTGCGGGCGGTATATCGGGCGCGATCCAGCTTTCCCGCTCCGCCTGGGGCCGCAAGGGCCGCGTCGCCATCCAGCTTTTCGGGTCCGAAGGCACCATCGCCTACGATCAGGAGCGCATGAACGAACTCCAGATCTTCACCCGCGAGGGCAGAGCCAGCGAGCAGGGGTTCCGCACCATCCTGACCGCACCCATCCATCCGCCCTATGACAAGTTCATTCCCGCGCCGGGCCACGGGCTGGGGTTTAACGAATTGAAAATCATCGAAGCCCGCGAAGTGATGCGCGCCATCTCAGGTGAGACGGCGCACATCATCGATTTCCAAAGCGGGCTGGCCATCGAAAAGACCGTGCACGCCATCGCGCACAGCCATCGCGACGGGTGCTGGGTCAGGCTTTAGAGTGCTTCCAGGATAAGTGGGCGCCACTTATCCGGTTCGGAAGCGCGACAAGATAAAGTCTAGGCCATTTGCAGCCGGCCCGGTGCCGCCCGGCGCTCGCTCCACAAGATGAAGCTCGACGCGCCAAGGATCAAAAGCGCGCCCGGCCAGAACCATATCGCCGGTACCTGCGAAAGCACGATCCAGCCCAAAAGCGTGTTGAGCGGCAGTTTCAGATCGTCGAACGGCTGCAGATAGCTGGCGTCGGCGACCTTGTAGGCAAAGCTGAGGAAATACTGCGCCCCGGCCGTCACCAGCCCCAACAGCACGATCAGCCCCAGCGCGTCGCCCAGCGGAAGCTGGAAATCGAACCCGGTCGCCAGCCCTGCAGGCAAAGAGCCAGCTGGCAGCACGGCAATTGCGATGCCGACAAGCAGGCCGATCAAAAAGTGGTTGGGTGTAATCAGCACCAACATGTAGAGCGTCAGAGATTCAGGTTCTTCGTCGCGGCTCAGATACCGGGTGATCACCGAAACCGACCCCCAGCACAACGCCGCAAGCACGGGAAGCAGCGAGGCAAGCGTGAACTGTTCGGTTCCGATCTGTGAGACCATCATCGCGCCGATAAAGCCGGTAATCGTTGCCCCAAGCCGCTGCACCGTCAGGCGCTCGCCCAGAAACAGATTTGCTCCGAGCAGGATGAAGAACGGACCGGTCATCGACAGCGCCACCATCTGCCAGACCGGCACACCCAGCGCAAAGCCGAAAGCAAAGAACTGCACGCCCAGCGCCGAAAGCAGTGCGCGGGTCTCGTGCCAATAGGGATGGCGCGTGCGCAGCTTTGAAACTCCGATCCGCACGATCAGCGGCAGCGCGAAAAGCGTGGCGACGATATATTGCCAGAACACCACCGCGGTCGAAGGCACGCCCATCTGGTAGGTGATGATCGGCGTCAAGATGTTGGTGATGGCAAAGGTAATGCCGGCCCCAACCATGAACACGGCACCCAGAACAGGTGCGTGGGGCAAAGAGGAAATCTGGTTCATCTGTCGTCCTTTCCGTAACCAGTTTCCTCAGGGTTACGGGAGACGACACCACGAGCGCCCCGCATCCCTTAGGGGATGTCGGTGCGCGACAGGGCGCAATTCCCGTTCTCTCTCATCCGGACTATGACCGTCGGCTTCGGAGTTGCACCGAATCTGCTGACCCTCGCCAGCCTGGCGAGGCGCTCGCGGGCTTCAGTCGAAAGACTGTTACCGCCGGTGGGGACTTTCACCCCGCCCTGAGAACGTAATTCCAAAAACAAGACGCTCCATCGTGAAACGCCGATAGAAAACTTAGGCGCCTCTTGCGCGCCAATCAAGCGGGCAAAGAAAAAGGACTGTCCGATAACTCGAACAGTCCTTCCATGATACCGTCACACGGGGTGACTTGAACCGTTGGAACCGTTTGCACCAAGCGGTTCGGAGAGAAGGGTTTACTTCGCCGAGGGCTGCCTCGTCGAAATCACCTCATACCCAAAGTCACTCCCGCCTGCGCGGATCTCACTAGACATTGGATCACCTCCTTTCGCTTGGTTAAGACCATGATCATGGTGGCCTGATTTCATAACTCTGGCAACCCTGTTTTGCTCCACCGGTTCTGCACGAATGTTTGAGTGGGTTTAAGAATAAGAGGGATTCTCAAAGGTTTGTTGCTGTTCCATACTTCCCCGTCTCGAATCAGGGGCGTTCTATCCTGGAGAAATCCTTGCGTGCCAGAGACACGATTTCGGCGATGAAATCGGCCACCACCGAAACCCGCCGTATCGCCCGAACATCCTCGTGCATCACCGTCCAGTAGTTCCGCACCAGCCCCAACTGGGGCAAAACGGGCACCAGTTCACCATGTCGCTGCGCCAGAAAATCGTGCAGGATTCCGATGCCCGCACCGCCGCGAACCGCCTCGGTCTGGCCCAGCGCACTCGAAACTTCGATATCGGAGCGCCAGCCTTTCCAGATGTCGCGGGCATAATCGAGAGAGGGGGTGAAAATCAAATCCTCCACATAGCCAACCAGACTATGATCTTTCAGATCGGCCACCGTTTTTGGCAGGCCGCGTTGTTTGACATAGTCGGAAGACGCGTAAAGCCCCAGCCGGTAGTCGACCAGCTTGCGGCACACCAGCCGGCCCTCGGTCGGTCGCGCCACGGTGATCGCGATATCGGCCTCGCGCCGCGACAGCGAAAAACTGCGCGGCACCGGAACCAGCTCGATCGTGAGGCCCGGATGCCGGGCCCGCAACTGGCCCAGCCTCGGTGCCAGAAATCCCACCCCGAACCCGTCCGGCGCCCCGATCCTGACGGTGCCCGAGATCGCCGCATCGGTGCCCCCGATCACGGTTTGTGCATTGAGTGCTGCCGTCTCCATCAACTCGGCGCGCTCGAGCAGCGCTTCGCCCTCGGCGGTCAGATCGCACCCATTGGTGCGCCGCACGAAAAGCCGCGCGCCCATGGCGACTTCGAGCGCCGTTAGCCGCCGCGCCACTGTCGCGTGATTGACGCCCAGCCCCCGCGCCGCGGCCAGGATCTGTCCCTCGCGCGCAATGGCCAAAAAGACCCGAATATCGTCCCAGTTCATTTTGCTCTACGATTTTTGCACATCGAATGTGAAAACTATCACGTTGAGCTGACAATAATAGACATTCATTCTTGCGGGGACATTTTTGAGGAGCGAGCAATGAAGACCATCGGGCATTTCATCAATGGGGTCCATGCGGAGGGCAAGTCGGGCCGGTTCGCCGACATCTTCAACCCGGCAACCGGCGAGGTCTCAGCCAAAGTCGCCCTGGCCGATGCCGCCGATCTCGACGCAGCCATCGCATCGGCCGCCGCCGCGCAACCAGGCTGGGCGGCCACCAATCCCCAGCGCCGGGCGCGGGTGTTTTTCCGCTTTGTCGATCTCATCAACACCCACATGGACGAGTTGGCAGAACTGCTCTCGGCCGAGCACGGCAAGACCATCGAGGATTCAAAGGGCGATATCGTGCGCGGCATGGAGGTCGCCGAATTTGTCTGCGGCATCCCTCATCTGCAAAAGGGCGAATTCACCGAAGGGGCAGGGCCGGGGATCGACATGTATTCCATGCGCCAGCCGCTCGGTATCGGCGCGGGCATCACCCCGTTCAACTTCCCGGCCATGATCCCCATGTGGATGTTCGCGCCCGCCATCGCCGCCGGCAACGCCTTCATCCTCAAGCCCTCCGAGCGCGACCCTTCGGTCCCAATGCGGCTGGCCGAGTTGATGATCGAAGCGGGACTGCCCGCCGGTATTCTCAACGTCGTCAATGGTGACAAGACCGCCGTCGATGCCATCCTCGCCCATGATGACATTGCCGGGGTGAGCTTTGTCGGCTCGACACCCATCGCCCGCCACATCTATGCAACCGCCGCCGCCCACGGCAAGCGCGTGCAGGCGTTCGGCGGCGCCAAGAACCACATGATCATCATGCCCGACGCCGATATCGAAAAGGCCGCCGATGCGTTGATCGGCGCCGGTTACGGTTCGGCGGGTGAGCGCTGCATGGCGATTTCGGTTGCCGTTCCGGTGGGCGAGGAAACTGCTGACCGGCTGGTCGCCGCACTCGCCCCCCGCGTCGAAAGCCTCAAGATCGGTCCTTACACCGATGCGGCGACAGATCTCGGCCCGGTCATCACCAGGGCGGCGCAAGAACGCATTCTCTCTCTCATCGACAGCGGTAAGGCGCAGGGCGCCGATCTGGTTGTCGATGGTCGCGGTTTCACCTTGCAGGGCTATGAAGAGGGCTATTTCGTCGGCGGCACGCTGTTCGACCGCGTCACCCCTGAGATGGACATCTATCGCGAGGAGATTTTCGGGCCCGTACTTTCGGTCGTCCGCGCCCCGACCTACGAAGAAGCCCTGTCGCTGCCGCTCAAACACCCCTATGGCAATGGCGTTGCGATTTTCACCCGCGATGGCGATACCGCACGCGATTTCGCCTCACGCATCAATATCGGCATGGTGGGCATCAACGTGCCCATCCCCACTCCGCTCGCCTATCATTCCTTCGGCGGCTGGAAGGCCTCGGCCTTCGGCGATCTCAACCAGCACGGCACGGATTCGATAAAGTTCTGGACCCGCACCAAGACCGTCACCGCCCGTTGGCCGTCCGGGCTGAAGGAAGGCGCACAGTTTTCAATGCCGACAATGGCGTAAAAGAAAAAGGCCGCCCCCGAGGGCGGCCTTTTTAGAGTGTGGTCAGGAAAAGGTGGAGACTTTTCCGGTTCGACCGCACGACAAGGAACGGGTCAGGTCAGGATGTAACGTCTGCGATACTCGCTGGCTGCATAAATAAAGACTGCTGCGACCGCGATCCCTCCCGCGATCTGGATCCAATCCACTCCCGTCAGCATGAGCGTGGCCAGCTCCAATCCATCCCATTTCTGGCCGGCGAGCCAGTGTTGCTCGAAGTACACCTCGAAATCGAAGCCCTCGAATTTCACTTCGAACCGGTCGGTTATGAAGGACCACAAGGCGCCGTCCTGCAAAATGTTGCGCATCACGACCCGTTCAAACAGGCCGATCACTGCCGGTATGAGAAAGGCCAGCGGAATGGCCCAGCGCTTGAAGATGGTGCCCAGCAGGCCCACCCAGGCCAGGAAGGGCAGATACCAAAGCAACGTTATGGCGAACAGCACGATGGCCGAAACCATGATGTTGAGCCAGGCACTGACCGTTTCCCCGATGGTTGGCGGCGCAAAACCGCCCAGGAAATCGCTCGCGATGACGGTCGGCAGATAGGCGATGACCCCGGTGATGGCGAGGGCGAGAAGGATTGCAGCGGGAAACACCGTCAGCGAAGCTGCCACCTTGGACCCGAATATCTTGAGGTCGCTCTGCGGCATCGATTTCCAGAACAACATCGAATTGTTGCGGCTGTCGGCTGAAAACGCATCGCCATAGTAAAAGAACAGCATGATGATCAGATACACCAGCCATCCCGCTGCCCCCAGAGCGAAGGCCGCCTCGTAAAAGCGTAGCACGGTCGGCAGGGTTCCGCTGAATTCGTCCCTGAAATCGGTTCCGAACACAGCATAGAGCGCTGCCAGAGACCCAAGCGCCAGCAGCAGGGTGGGGCCGTAGATGAAGGCGCCGCGATGTTCGAGATACTCGCGTTTGATAAGCGCAATGAAGGCCTGCATCAGGCAGCTCCCGCATTATGTGTTTCACGCTGCATCAGCGCGACAAAAAGGTCCGAAAGGCTCGGGGTGGAAATCTGACCCAGCGTTGCCAGCTTTTCGCGGTCCACGCCATCAAAGATCATCGCCGTCTGTCCGAACCGGCTTTCGGTGGAGACCGGTCCCAGCGCGCGGGCGGCGTCCACATGCGCCGGATCGGAAATCACCAGCTGGCAATAGCGTGTGTTGACCGTCTCCATCTGCATATGGACGATCAATTCGCCATCGCGGATGAACATGATGTCGGACAGCATGAATTCGATCTCGTCCACCTGATGGGTGGTGATGAGCAGGGTACGCTCCTCGGTCATGTAGTCTTCGAGCAGCCGCCGGTAAAACCGCTTGCGATAGGTGATGTCGAGCCCGAGCGTCGGTTCGTCCAGGACCAGAAGCTTGGCGTCGATCGCCATGACAACAGCCAGGTGAAGCTGGGCGATCATACCCTTGGAGAGGTTCTTGATCTTGGCTTCGGGCTTGATGTCGGTGCCCGAAAGAAAATCGCGCGCCTTGTCCTGGGAAAAGTTGGGATGAATGTTGCTCAAAAGCGCAAAAAGCTCGCGCACCCGCAGAAACCGGGGCAGGGAGGCCACATCGGAAATGAACGCGACATCGTTCATCAGCGTGGCGCGGTTGGCGAAGGGATCGAGCCCCAAGACTTCGATCTTGCCCTCACACTGGGTCAGGCCCAGCAGCGCATTGAGCGTGGTCGTCTTGCCGGCACCATTGTGCCCGACCAGCCCGTAGATGCGCCCGGCCGGAATGTCGAAATCGAGCCCGTGCAAAATCTCGTTCTTGCCGAACTGCTTGCGCAGGCCACGCGCCGAAACGATTGGGTTTTCAGCGGTCATTTCTCGTCTCCATCCTTGAGCAAATCACCAGCCGAAAGCCCGAGCGCCGAAATCCGCGCCGCAATCGCCGGCCAGTCCTCTTTCAGAAATTTGTCCCGTTCATGCGCAAGCAGCGCAGCCCGCGCACCATCGGTTACATACATGCCGAGTCCCCGGCGCTTTTCGACTGTGCCCATATCCACCAGGGACTGGTAGGATTTGGTCACCGTCAATGGATTGACCGAAAGGTCGGTCGCCACTTGTCGGACAGAGGGCAGGGGGTCACCCTCATTGATCGCCCCGTTGAGGATCATCTCGATCATCCTTTGCCGGATTTGCAGAAATATCGGTTGGTCGTCGCGCCACTGGGTCATGTGTGCTTCCGTATAGTGTAATATAGAACTAACACACCGGCACACCACCGTCAACCGCCTTGTCGTGCGTCCCGGACTCCCGTAGCGTAAGCTGACAATTTCATCTCCCGGGGGACAGGATGGCTGGCGAAGCGGCACACGGGTTCGATCTTTTTCCGGTCGTCGGAATTCTGGCGGCAGGTGTCGTTGCCGTCCCCATTTTCAAGAGAATCGGACTGGGCTCCGTACTGGGCTATCTGGCCGCCGGTCTCGCCATCGGCCCGTTCGGCTTTGCCGTTGTCACCCATCCCGAGACCATTCTTCACACTGCAGAACTCGGCGTCGTGATGTTCCTGTTCGTGATCGGCCTCGAAATGCAGCCCCGGCGGCTGTGGAGCCTGCGCAAGGAAATTTTCGGGCTGGGCGTTCTTCAGGTGGGAACATGCGCCGCGCTGATGACCGGCGCTGGAATTATGATGGGCCTTCCACCAACCATCGCTCTGATTGCCGGGCTGGGCTTTGTTCTCACGTCAACCGCCATCGTCTTCCAGGTGCTCGAAGAACGCGGCGAAATCGCAACGCCTGCCGGCCAGAAAATGGTTTCCGTCCTCCTGCTCGAAGACCTCGCCATCGTTCCTCTTCTGGCTCTCGTCACCTTTATCGCGCCGCAGGCCGAAACCGTGACCATGGGCCAAAGGCTGGCCGATATCGCCATTGCCGTCGGCGCGCTGGTCGGTCTGGTGCTTGTCGGGCGTTTTTTGCTCAACCCCCTGTTTCGCATTCTCGCCAATGCTCACGCCCGCGAGGTGATGACCGCCGCTGCCCTGCTCGTCGTGCTCGGCGCAGCGCTGGCCATGGATATGAGCGGGTTGTCCATGGCTATGGGCGCCTTCCTGGCTGGCGTGCTCCTTTCGGAATCGACGTTCCGCCACCAGCTCGAAGCCGATATCGAACCGTTCCGCGGCATCCTGCTCGGCCTGTTCTTCATCGCCGTCGGCATGTCGCTCGATCTTGGCGTCATCGCCCAGAACTATCCGTTCATCATCATGGCGGTCATCGTTTATATGGCCGTCAAGTTCGCCGGCATCTACGCCATCGCCCGCCTGTTGCGCTCCAGCCATGGCGAGGCGCTGGAGCGCTCGGTGCTCATGGCGCAGGGCGGCGAGTTTGCCTTTGTCTTGTTTTCCGCCGCGCTCGGCGTGGGCATTCTCGACGCGGAAATGAACGCCATCCTGACCACCACTGTCATCATCTCGATGGTGCTCACGCCGATTGCCATCATCGGTATGAACCGCATCATGCCGCGTGAGGCGCCAAACCTTGATGGCGTCGAAATCGCCGACGGCCTGGCCGGAACGGTGCTGATCATCGGCTTTGGCCGCTTTTCCCAGATCGTCAGTCAGCCGCTTTTGGCCAAGGGGGTGGACGTCACCATCATCGACAACGACGTCGAGATGATTCGCGCGGCTGCCGAATTCGGCTTCAAGGTCTATTATGGCGATGGCACTCGCCCCGAAATCCTCCACGCTGCCGGCGCACCCACGGCCACGGCCATTCTGGTCTGCATCGACAGGCCGGCCGATGCGACGCGGATCGCCGAGCACGTCAAATCCCAATACCCGTTGGCGCAACTCTATGTCCGGGCCTTTGACCGCGAGCACGCCGTCGATCTGGTTCATCTCGGCGTCGATTACCAGATCCGCGAAATGCTCGAATCCGCCTTTGTCTTCGGCTACGAGACGCTGGTCGCGCTGGGCGTCGACGAGGGCGAAGCGGCCGACATTCTTGAAGAGGTCCGCGAGCGCGACAAGGCAAGGTTCGAACTCGATGTTGCCGGCGGTTTGCGCGAGGGCGCCGCGCTCATGCTGGGCAATGCCGAGGGCCCACGGCCCACGCCTTCATTCAAGCCCCGGCACAAGGGCGCTGCCCTCAACCCCGAGGCTGCCGAAATCCTGGAAAAAGCTCAACCGGCCGAGAGCTGACGGCGGCGTTTACCGGACAACCGTGATGCGTTCGGCGGCGCGGGTGATGCCTGTATAGAGCCAGCGCTGCGCTTCATCGCGGAACACAAAGCTCTCGTCGAACAGATAGACGCTGTCCCACTGGCTGCCCTGCGATTTGTGAACGGTCAGGCAATAGCCATAGGTGAATTCATCGTATTGCCGGCGCAACTGCCAGCTCATCTCGGCGTCCTCGCCGGTAAAAAAGCTCTGATGGGCGCGCACCTTGGTCTGCACTGACGTGCGGTCGGCCTCTTCAGGATCGATGGTCATTTCCAGCGTGCCGCCGGCGCGCTTCTTGATCGAATTGAGCGTCCAGATCTGCCCGTTGAGCAGCTTTTTCTGCGGGTTGTTCCTCAGGCATACAAGCCGGTCGCCCTTGACCGGAATGTCGGTGGGCAAGCCCTTCAATTCCCGGATGCGGTTGTTGTAATCGAGCCGTGTCTTGTTGCGCCCCACCAGCACCTGATCGGCATCGAGCACTTCGGACTGATCGACCTCGCGGCGCGAAACCACCTTGCTCTCGCCATAGGTGCCATAGTCCAGCCCGCGGCCCTCGCGGATATCGAGCGAGAGCCTGACGATCGGGTTGTCCGCCGCCTGCCGGTGAATTTCGGTCAGCATCACGTCGGGGTTCTGCGCGGTGAAAAAACCCTCGCCCTGCACCGGTGGAAGCTGGAACGGATCGCCCAGCACCAGTACCTTTGTGCCGAACGAGAGCAGATCGGTGCCCAGCACCTCATCGACCATCGAAACCTCGTCGATGACGATCAGATCGGCATCCGCCGCCGCCGATTCCGGGTCGAGCACGAAGCGCGGCTCGCCTTCCTTTTCCGAAATCCGCGTGTAGATCAAGGAGTGGATGGTCGAAGCGCCCTTGCACCCGCGCTTGCGCATCACCAGAGCCGCCTTGCCGGTAAACGCCGCGTATTTGACGGTCTTGACGTCCTGGGCCAGATGCCGGGCCAGCGTCGATTTTCCCGTTCCCGCCCAGCCGAACAGCCTAAACACCTGCGGCCCGTTCTCGTCCTTGAGCCATTTGGCGACGGCTTTGAGGGCCTCATCCTGCTGGCTGGACCAAGCGACCATTTGTGAGACACACTCCGACACAATGAGGGGAATCAGTTCCCCGCCAGTATTGCCGGGCAAACGCCGTGGCGAAACCCAAAATGTGAACAAAACGAGATTGGAGACAGGGTCATGCAGCCCGATGATGTCCTTGAATTCTGGTTCGTCGAACATGGGCCACAGGATTGGTATTCGGGTGATCCCGAATTCGATGCCCGCTGCGCGGCAAGGCTCAGCGATATTCATGCCAAAGCGATCCGCTCCGAGCTCTGGACCTGGCGCGAAACGCCACAGGGCCGGCTGGCCGAAATCATTCTGCTCGATCAGCTCTCGCGACAATTCAACAGAGGCAGCGCAGCGGCGTTCGCATCCGACACCATGGCGCTGGCCCTGGCCCAGGAGATCGTTTCGCGCGGCCTCGACGCCGAGCTTTCCGTGCATGAAAGACTCTTCGCCTACATGCCCTACCAGCACTCGGAATCGCTGTTGATCCAGGAGGAATCGGTGCGTCTGTTCCGCTCGCTGGGTGATGATGAATATCTGCCCTATGCCATCGAGCATCACGACATCATTGCGCGCTTCGGCCGCTTCCCGCTTCGCAACACGGCTTTGGGACGAACCTCCACGCCGGAGGAGGTTGCTTATATGAAAGAGCGCGAAGGCAAGGCCTACTAGAGCGCTTCCAGAATAAGTGGGATCAAGTTAGGTCAAAAGCGCGCATCAAACCAAAGGTGCATGGGGATGGCTTTGCAGAGGGCGTACGGTATGCCGACGCTGTTTTGAGGCTCTGAAAGATGTGCGCTGCTCCAATAGCTGACCATCCCCACCGCGATGCGGTTCTGGCCGAATTGCACGCGCGGCCCGTCGAACTCGTTGCGCCCAATATGCGCGTGCGCCGTTTGGTCCTGACCGTCCCCGACCGAACGGGCGGCATGCGCAAGGCCATGGAAGAATTCCGCCGGTTCGCGGCGGACAATGGCCACGCGGTTAAGGACGATGGCAGTCGGCAGTATCAGTTCACCACCCCCGAACGCGTGGCGACCTGGGAGTTTCACACCGAATTCATCACCATCACCTGGTATTCGGCGCTGACAGATACCGAGAACTGGCCGCAAGATATCGGCCTGGACGCCGTGGGCGGAGCCGAACTGGTAGGCGCCATGCGTGTCGATCTGATGGACGAGCCCGAACTGCCCGAGCGGGTGTTCCCCTCGTTCAATCCCACAAGCCTCTGCCTTGTTGCGGTCGAACATGCCAATGCCCAACTGGCCACCGATTTCGTGCCCGACAAGGACAAGTTCATCCGTTTCGAATTTGCCGCCGGCAAGCTCTCGCCGTTGCGTCGGGCCATCACGCTGCGCCGCATTCTCGAGATCGAGACGTATCGTAACATGGCACTCCTGGCCCTGCCGTTGGCCCGTCGGGCCGGTCCGGATCTGCGGGCGGTGGAGATGGAATTGACCGATGTGATGACCGATCTTTCCGCCGTCGAATCCACCGACGCGGTCCAGGAACGACTCAAAAGCCTGCACGCGCTTGCCGTGCGCTCGGGTCAGATTTCCGAACAGCTCAACTATCGTTTCGCGGCGGCCTATGCCTATGGCGCTATTATGAAGAGCCGGCTGGAAAAATTGCGCGAAACCACCCTGGGTCAGGGCTCCTCGCTTTCGAGCTTTATCGGCAACCGGGTCGAGCCTGCATTGGCGACTTGCGAGGCCATGGACAAGCGGCTCGCTGTCCTGCTTGAAAAGCTCGAGCGGGCCGTCGAACTGCTCAACGTGCGCATCAGCCTCGACATGCAGATCCAGAACAAGTCGGTGCTCGAAACCATCGCCGAAACGTCGCGGAGCCAGTTCCGGCTACAGCACACGGTCGAAGGGCTCTCGACCATTGCCATCACCTATTATCTGATCGGCATTCTGGGCTACGCGCTTGCCGGACCGCTCGAGGCGACCGGCTGGGACAAGACGCTCGCCATCTCCATCCTCTCTCCCATCGCGCTTGTCGCCGTGTTCTTCGGCCTCCGCGCCATCCGGCGAGGGTTCGACAAGGGGGCCGGGCACTAAGTTATTTGGTTGAGCGCTTCCTTGGGGATCAACGCCCCATGGTGGCCGATGACCACCGAGGCGGTGGCGTGCCCCGCTTTGGCGGCATCCTCAGGGCTGGCACCGGCCAGACGGGCCGCCAGGTACCCGCCATTGAAGCTATCGCCGGCCCCCGTCGCATCGACAACCTCGGCGACTTTTCGTGCGCCCACGCGCCACAGTCCATCGCCCGTCACCACGAGCGCCGGATCCGCGCCATTCTTGACCACGACCTCTTCGCATCCCGCCGCCAGATAGCGCCGTGCGGTCGCGTCGTCATCCACATCATCGAAATAGGGAATTTCGTCGGCATGCGTGGGCAAAACGATGCTCGAAACCTTCGCCGCTTCCGTCAGCGCATCGACTACGCTTCTGTCGTCCGCCCATAGTGTCGGCCTGATATTGGGATCGAACGCAACCAGCGCTCCCGAGGCGCGCCGGGCGCCAATTGCCGCAATAAGCCGCGCACGGGCTTCGGGAGCAAGGATGGCCAGCGTGATGCCGGAAAAATAGATCAGTCCGGCATCGCCTAAAGCGGCCTTCAGAGCCGCTTCATCGTCGGCCAGCAACTTGGCCGCCGATGTGTCCCGCCAATAGGTGAAATGGCGGTCGCCATCGGCCTGATGGATCATGTAGAGCCCGGCCCGCTTGCCCTTGATCGTACGGATCGCGCCGGTATCAATGCCGGTCTGCCCGATAAATTCGATCATCTGTTGGGAATAAAGGTCGTCACCAACTGCCGTTGCGTAGCGGACTGTCCAGCCGTCTTTAAGGAGCGCATTGAGATAATAGGCCGTGTTGAGCGTGTCCCCGGCAAAGCCCTGCCTGTAGGTGCGATCCTCGCCCCCGCTCATTTCAATCATGGCTTCGCCGATGGATACTGCTGTCAGGCTCACGCGCGTCCTCCCCGTTTTGCGCTCCGCAATAGCCTATCCTTGCTTGGCGAGAAAGCCTTCGGGCGACATGACGAGCTGGTGGTCGATTTCCCCGATCGCCGAAAAGTCCTTGTCGGCGTAATCGATCGGCCAGAGGACCGACTGGATGGCCGCGATCCGGGCGCGCTTCTTGTCGTTGGCCCGGATCACCGTCCAGGGCGTATCGGGCGTATCGGTCGCCACGAACATCTTGTTGCGCGCCTTTGTGTATTCATCCCACTTGTTGAGTGCCTTGAGATCGACAGGAGAAAGTTTCCAGACCTTGAGCGGGTCGTGCTGGCGGGCATGAAAGCGCCTGAGCTGCATTTCCCGCCCGATCTCCAGCCAGAACTTGAACAGATGAATGCCTTCCTCGGCTATCATCCGCTCGAAGGGCGGCGCCTCGTGCAGGAAGTTTTCGGTCTGGCTCGGCGTGCAAAAGCCCATCACCGGCTCGACCACGGCGCGATTGTACCAGGAACGGTCGAACAGCACGATTTCACCGCCCGCTGGCAGATGTGTCACATAACGCTGGAAATACCATTGCGTGCGCTCGCGGTCCGAAGGAACCGGCAAAGCCACGGTGCGCGCGTTGCGCGGATTGAGATTTTCCAGGAAACGCTTGATCGTGCCGCCCTTTCCCGCCGAATCCCGTCCCTCGAACAGGGCCAGAACGCGCTCTCCGGTCTCGGCCAGATGGCGTTGGAGCTTGACCAGCTCGATCTGCAGGGCCCGCAGATGCTTTTCGTAATCCTTGGTCTTGAGCTTCTCGGTATAAGGATAGCCGCCACTGGTCAGCGCCCGATCCTTGATTGTCTCGTCGAGTTCTGGGTTTTCGAGGTCGAAGCCATCCATATAGATCAAGTCCTCTCGGGGCGCTTTGTGTAACAAATGTCATAATCGGCGGCGCTCGGCTCATCATGCCATTGTCATGCACGCGCGATATGGCCATTGTCATGATTGATGATTCATTTGCAATGAGCGCAGGACAGAGAGTGAAGACGCGACCCGCGGCGGTCCGGCCAATCGTCATGGCGTCGCCGTTCCTGGTCGGCGCCGCTGCCATTTTACTTGTCATGGCATTGGCTGCATTCGGCAGGGTCGCTCCCCTCGATTCCGGTGTGGTCATTCTGGCCATCGTTGCCATCACCGCCATTGCGACGCGCGCTTCGCGTCAATCGGATGCAGCCGATAAAGCGTCCGACGCACTTGCCGGCATCGACACCGCCGTTGAGCAGTTTTCCGACATCCTCACCGAGCCGTGCCTGATCATCAATGAAAGGGCGGTGCTGATTTACCGCAATCCAGCCGCGCTCAAGCGCTTTCCCCGCGCCAAGACGGGCGATCCCCTAGCCTTCACCCTGCGTGATCCCGACCTTGTGGAAGCCATAGACAAGGCCATCGAGACCGGGACGGCCCAGGGCACCGAACTTCACATCCCGGTTCCCAACGAAACATGGTATCGCGCCTCGGTCGTGCCCTACCGCCCCGGCGAGGACCGCAGTTTCGTGGCCATCACCCTTTACGATTTCACCGAGCAGAAGCGCACCGACCGCATGCGCGGCGATTTCATCGCCAATGCCAGCCACGAATTGCGCACCCCGCTGACGTCGCTGATGGGGTTTATCGACACCTTGCAGGGCCCCGCGGCAAAGGACGAGGCGGCGCGCAGCCGGTTCCTCGGCATCATGCGCAGCCAGTCCGAGCGCATGTCGAGCCTGATTGATGACCTGCTCTCGCTTTCGCGCATCGAGTTGCGCCAGCACGTCAAGCCCACCACCGAGGTCAATCTCAACCTGCTGCTGCGTGAGGTCGCCGAAACTCTCGAGCCCAAGATCGAAGCCGCCGAACTGGTCCTCGACCTAAAATTGCCCGAGGAACCCGTGACCATCATCGGCGATCGTCAGGAATTGTTCGAAGTGGTGGAAAACCTCGCCGACAACGCCATCAAATATGGCGGGGACGGGGGCAGGGTGGAGATAGCGCTCATTGCCAGCGCCAGCCGCTCAGGCGACCACCACGCCATTACCGTTACCGATTTCGGTGCGGGCATTGCCGAGGAACACGTGCCGCGCCTCACCGAGCGCTTCTATCGCGGAGATGCCGAAGCCAACCGCAAGAAAAAGGGCACCGGCCTGGGCCTTGCCATCGTCAAGCACATCGTTGCCCGCCACCACGGCCTGCTCTCCATCCGCTCGAAGCTGGGCGAGGGGACTCGCGTGGAAATCCTCCTGCCCCGCTGACCGCTTCTTCGTCACAAATATTATCAATGCGCCGTTTCCCACAGGGGGCGGCGCATTTTTATATTCAATATCAGCAAGTTGCGATGTCATCCAAGTGTCACAGAAATGACATAGAACCTTTAGCTGCCAGCCATAGGTTGCCCGTGTTTTCGAGATGGAGCCGCAAAGACAAATGTCCGGTTTCATCAAAACCCAAGGGGCTTATGCCCTGACGCTTCTGACACGAAGGAAGATCAGAAACATGAAAACCGCACTTTACGCCAGCGCTGCAGCAGTGGCCGTCGTTGCCGCTCTTGGCGCAACTGGCGCCCAGGCCCAGAGCCGTGACCAGATTCGCATTGTGGGCTCCTCCACTGTGTTCCCCTACACCCAGGCTGTTTCCGAGCAGTTCGCCGCGATGACCGGCGGCACGGCTCCGGTCGTTGAATCCACCGGTACCGGTGGCGGCATGCAGATTTTCTGTGGCGGCGTCGGTGTCGATCACCCCGATATCACGGGCGCTTCGCGCGCCATGACCGAATCCGAATACGAAACCTGCCTTGAAAATGGCGTCGACAGCATCACCGAAGTCCTCATTGGCTTTGATGGTCTCTCGATTGCCCATTCTCAGAACGGCCCGGACATGGACCTGACCAAGGCCCAGATCTTCCAGGCGCTGGCTGCTGAAGTTGAAGTTGATGGCGAAATCGTCGCCAACCCCTACACCAACTGGTCGGAAATCGACTCCTCGCTTCCCGACATGGAAATCACCGTCTTCGGTCCTCCCCCGACCTCGGGCACCCGCGACGCCTTCGTCGAGCTCGTCATGCTCGAAGGTTGCGAGGAATTCGAAGCGATCGCTGCTCTCGATGAAGACGCGATGGAAGAAACCTGCTCGCGCATGCGTCAGGACGGGCCTTTCGTTGAAGCCGGCGAAAACGACAATCTGATTGTCCAGCGCCTCAATGCCGACGAAAATGCCCTGGGCATCTTCGGTTATTCGTTCCTCTACGAAAACCAGGACACCCTCAAGGCTGTTGCAGTCGAAGGTGTGTTGCCTGCGCCTGAAACCATTGCCGACGCTTCCTACGGCGTTTCGCGCCCGCTGTTCTTCTACATCAAGAACGCACACCGCGGCGTTATTCCTGGCCTCGAAGAATTCGTGACTGAATATGTGTCCGAAGCTTCCTTCGGTCCGGGCGGCTACCTTGAAGAGCGCGGCCTGATCCCGCTTTCCGACGAAGAACGCGACGCAACCCGCGCTCGCGTCGAGAATGGCGAGCACTTCACGCGCTACGAATAATACCAATGTCTGGGACCGGGTTTCGACCCGGTCCCTTTCCCTTCAGGACCGCAAGGCAGGAGACACGGAAATGCTCGGCTATCTTTTCTTGGCGATCATTGTCTTCTCCCTTGCGGCCTTTTATGTCGGCCGCGGCGCCGGCAACAGATTTGCAGCGGCAAACGGCGCGGAAACCCATTCATTGCCGGGTTATCACGGTGCCTTCGTTGCCATCTGGGTTGGGGTGCCTGCCCTCGTCCTGGTGCTGCTCTGGCTCGCGTTCCAGAACAGCGTCATTGAGAGCCTGCTGGTCTCCACCCTGCCGTCGAGCCTCACTGAAGGTCTGGCCCCGGCGCGGGTGCAACTGCTCATGTCCGAAATCAAGAACGTCGCTGCTGGCGTGATCTTCGGAACCCCTGAGCAGGCCATTCTCGATGCTGCCGAAACGCTGGTGCGCTGGCAGACTATCGCCGGCTGGGCCATGGTGGTGGTCGCAGTTGCCATCATGATCATAGCGGCCTTTGTCGCCTATACGCGGCTCAATCATCGCTTCCGTGCCCGCACCAATGTCGAGTTGTTTCTGACCGGCTTCATGATCTTTTGTTCGATCGTGGCCATTCTCACCACCATTGGGATCATCGTGTCGCTGGTCTATGAGGCGATGCGGTTCTTCGCGATGGTACCGGCCCATGAATTTTTCTTCGGGCTCAACTGGGAGCCGCAGATTCCGATCCGTGAAGATCAGATCGCCGGCGCCGGTGCCTTTGGCGCGGTACCTGTTTTTCTAGGCACGCTGGTCATCGCCGCTATTGCGATGTTTGTCGCTACGCCTATCGGCATCTTCACCGCCATTTATCTGGTTGAATATGCCAACGATCGGTTCCGCAACGTGGTCAAGCCTTTGCTGGAAATCCTGGCAGGCGTTCCGACCGTGGTTTACGGCTTTTTCGCGGTTCTGACTGTTGCCCCCGCAATTCGCGAGGCGGGCAATCTCATGGGTCTGGCAACTTCACCCAATTCCGCGCTCGCTGCGGGCGGTGTGATGGGGATCATGATCATCCCCTTCATCTCGTCATTGTCGGACGACGCGTTGCGTGCCGTGCCACGCTCGTTGCGCGATGGCTCGCTGGCCATGGGCGCCACCCGCGCTGAAACCATGACAAAGGTCATGCTTCCCGCCGCGTTGCCGGGGATCATGGGCGGCGTCCTGCTGGCCCTGTCACGCGCCATCGGTGAAACGATGATCGTGGTCATGGCCGCCGGCCTGATCGCCACGCTCAATGTCAATCCCCTCGACTCGGTAACCACCGTGACCGTGCAGATCGTAACACTGCTCATCGGGGACACCGCTTTCGATAGTCCCAAGACCCTGGCCGCGTTTGCGCTCGGTCTGGTGCTCTTCATCGTGACGCTCTGTCTCAACGTCGTCGCTCTGACGATCGTGCGCAAATATCGCGAACAGTATGACTGAGGACCGCAACATGGCCGATATCGCAGCTCCCTCCGTCACAGTGATCAGCCCGGATCAAAGGGCTGCGCAACGTCGCCGCCGATACGCGGCAGAGGCGCGGTTGCGCCTCTATGGCATAGCCGCCATTTCCACGGCGATCGGGTTGCTTGGTATCCTGCTATTCACGCTGGTCCTTGGCGGCTATCAGGCCTTCACTCAAACCCATGTCCGCGTGGATTTTCCGATTTCGGCAGAATATGTCGACGCGCAGGATCTGCAGGCCAGCAACTGGCGCGCGGTTACTGCCGAAGCGATCGAAGACCTTTTCCCGGCTATTGAGGATGCAGCGACGCTGCGAACCGCGGGCCAAATCCTGACCAACAACACCCAGTTCCTTGTCCGCGACGCGGTCATGCGCAATCCTGGTGCAGTCGGTCAGACATTGACGCTGGAAATTCCGGCATCGGACCCTTACGACCAGCTCAACAAGGGTGTGATCGATCGCGACCTGCCCGAGAGCAGGCGCCGTGTATCCGACGCACAGATCGAACTGTTCGACCAGCTTGTCGAGCAGGACCGGGTGTCAAGACCGTTCAATTGGGCTCTGTTCTTCAACGCGGACAGCCGGTTCCCTGAGTTGGCCGGGTTGGCTGGGGCCATCACCGGGTCCTTCTACGCCCTGCTCGTATGTTTCGTCATCAGCTTTCCCGCTGGCATTGCTGCGGCGATCTACCTTGAGGAATTCGCGCCCAAGAACCGGGTCACCGACGTGATTGAGGTCAACATCAACAATCTGGCGGCCGTGCCTTCCATCGTCTTCGGGCTCTTGGGGTTGGCGGTCTTCCTGCAGGTTTTCGGTCTGCCCCGTTCAGCACCGCTCGTCGGCGGGTTGGTTCTCGCGCTCATGACGCTGCCCACTATCATCATCGTGACGCGCGCTTCGCTCAAATCGATCCCGCCCTCGATCCGTGAGGCGGCATTGGGGATGGGCGCATCGCGTCATCAGGTCATCATGCACCACGTTCTCCCGCTGGCTCTGCCGGGCATATTGACGGGCACGATCATCGGCCTCGCACAGGCACTCGGAGAAACCGCTCCGCTGCTGCTTATCGGTATGAACGCCTTCATCACAAGCCCTCCGGGCGGCCTGATGGAAGCCTCTACGGCCTTGCCGACTCAGATATTTATCTGGGCCGACAGCCCCGAGCGCGGGTTTGTCGCACGCACCTCCGCGGGTATTCTGGTGCTGCTGGGCTTTCTGATTGCAATGAACGCGATAGCGATATTCCTGCGGCAGCGCTTGCAGCGTACGTGGTAGAAACCAGTTAGGATAGGCAAATGGCGACTTCCGCTCCCTCCCAGACGGCTTCGGCTCATGAGACGATCAGGACACCTGATCCAGAAGGCCGGCGAACCAAGATCAGCGCTCAGGACGTCAATGTATTCTATGGCGCCAAGCAGGCACTGTTCGATGTGTCCATCGACATTCCCGAAAAGTCGGTATCGGCCTTTATCGGGCCCTCGGGGTGCGGCAAGTCCACGTTCCTGCGCTGTATCAACCGCATGAACGACACCATTGAGGGTTGCAAGGTCACCGGCAATATCGCACTCGATGGCGGCAGCCTCTACGATCCCAGCCTGGACGTGGTCGAACTGCGGGCCCGGATCGGCATGGTATTCCAGAAACCCAACCCGTTCCCCAAGTCGATCTTTGAAAACGTCGCCTACGGCCCCAAAATTCACGGTCTGGCTCGCAACAAGTCCGACCTTGAGGAAATCGTCGTCACCGCTTTGCAAAAGGCAGGACTGTTCGAAGAGGTCAAGGACCGACTTCATTCGCCCGGCACCGGGCTTTCGGGTGGTCAGCAGCAGCGACTTTGCATCGCTCGCGCCATTGCGGTCGGACCTGAAGTCATCCTGATGGACGAGCCCTGTTCGGCCCTCGACCCGATCGCGACCGCGATCATTGAGGAACTGATCGACGAACTGCGTGCCAATTACACCATCGTTATCGTCACCCACTCAATGCAGCAGGCAGCCCGCGTGTCACAAAAGACCGCGTTCTTTCATCTCGGCAAACTGATCGAAGAGGGTCCGACCGAGGAAATCTTCACCAATCCCCGCGAAAAACGCACCCAGGATTACATCACTGGCCGCATCGGGTAGGAGACCCCACGTTATGCCCAATCCTAACGACCATATCGTCACGTCCTACGAGGATGAATTGACCGAACTGGCCCGTTCGATCTCGGAAATGGGTGGGCTGGTGGAAAAGGCGATTTCCAACGCTACCGAAGCCCTGATCCGCTCGGATGCCGAACTCGCCATGGCCACCGTTGCCGCCGACAAGAAGGTCGACGCGATGCAGGCCCATATCGATGAGATGGCTGTGTCGATCATCGCCCGTCGTCAGCCCATGGCGCAGGATCTGCGCCTGGTCATCGCTTCGATCCACGTCGCCAACGATCTCGAACGCATTGGCGACATGGCCAAATCCACGGCCCGTCGCTCGACCCAGTTCGAAGGCATCGGCATGTCGGTTCAGTTCAAGAACGGGCTGCGCCACATGGGCGAACTCGTCCAGCGCCAGGTCAAGCTGGCCCTCGATGCCTTTGCCGCCCGCGACAAGGACATGGCGGTCGATGTGGTCGAGCGCGATACCGATGTCGATGCGCTCTATGTTTCCCTGTTCCGCGAACTCCTCACCTACATGATGGAAGATCCGCGCAACATCACCATGTGTACGCACCTGCTGTTCTGCGGCAAAAATCTTGAGCGGGTGGGCGACCACTCGACCAATATCGCCGAGCAGGCCTATTTCCTCGCGACCGGCAAGATGTTGACCGCCGAGGCCGAGGATTTCACGCGTGAGCAGATCAAGGGCTAGTCTATGACTCCGCAGGTTCTTGTTGTCGAAGACGAAGCCGATCTCGTCGAACTTCTGCGCTACAATCTGGAAGCTGAAGACTTTTCCGTCGCAACCGCTGAAGATGCGGAAGAGGCGATGCTGCGCATTGCCGAAAACACCCCCGACATCATCCTGCTCGACTGGATGCTGCCGGGCACGTCAGGCATCGAAATCTGCCGCCGCATCCGCGCCCGCACCGATACCGCGCGCATCCCCATCATCATGCTCACCGCGCGCGGCGAGGAAGAGGAGCGGGTGCGCGGGCTGGCCACCGGCGCCGACGATTACGTCGTCAAACCCTTCTCGCTTCCCGAGCTCATGGCCCGTATCAACGCCCTGTTGCGCCGGTCCAACCCCCAATTGATCGCCGCTATCTTAAAGGCCGGCGATATCGAACTCGACCGCACCACCCATCGCGTGCGCCGCTCGGGCAAGGAAGTTCATCTCGGGCCCACCGAATACCGCCTGCTCGAATACCTCATGGGCAATCCCGGCCGCGTTTATTCACGCGAGCAACTGCTCGATGGCGTCTGGGGCACCGATGTCTATGTCGACGAGCGCACCGTGGACGTTCATGTCGGCCGGCTGCGCAAGGCCATCAACCGCGGCCGCGCCAAGGATCCGATCCGCACCGTGCGCGGCGCGGGCTATGCGTTCGACGAAAAATTCGTCGCGAACTAGGAGCGCGGTCAGAAAAAGTTGCACACTTTTTCGGTTCGACCGCGCGACAAACTTAGAATTTGTTACAATTTTATTGATCCTGTTTGCGCTTTGTTGAGTCACATCGACAAAGCGTAAATTTTATCGCGCATTTGACTGATTTGCGCGTCGCCCCTGATTAACGCTTATTTGCTGTTTGCTTTGCACCAGCGCTTCGCGCCCGCGATAACGGGGGCGAATTTTGCAAAGCGAGCAGGTACGATGCCCAAATCAGCCATTGCGGTCAAACAAGGCCGCGCCGACCGGAAGCCCCAATCGGGCCTTCTGCCGCTCGTCCTCGACCTCGACAACACCCTGATCCGTACCGATCTGCTGCACGAGACGGTGTTCGCTTATCTCAAGCAGAACCCGTTCGGTCTGTTTGCTCTCATCGTCTGGCTGCTCAAGGGCAAAGCCCATCTCAAGCAGCAACTGGCCGGCCATGTGACCCTCGAGGTCGACGACATCCCGCTCAACGACGACGTCATCGCTTACGCAGAAGCCGAAAAGGCCAAGGGCCGCGAGATCATCCTCGCCACGGCGGCTGATAGCTTTTTGGCCATCCGCATCGCCCGCCGCTTTGCGTTCATCGACAAGACCATGGCGTCCGATGGCATCACCAATCTCAAGGGCGCCATAAAGGCCGGAAAACTGGCCGAAATGTTTCCCGATGGCTTTGTTTATGCCGGCGACAGCGGGGCCGATCTTGCCGTCTGGAAAATCGCAAAAGGCGGCGTTCTGGTCGAAACCACCGGCAGGGTGGGTCGCGCCGCTGCCCGCCTGACACAGATTGAGCACACACTAAAACGCCCCCCGCGCCTCAAGGACTGGGTCAAGCAAGCACGCCTGCATCAATGGGCCAAGAACGCACTGGTCTTCGTGCCGCTCATGCTGGGCGGCCATATGCTCGATCCCACTGCCTGGACCAGCGCGGCCATTGCGTTTCTTGCTCTGGGGATCCTCGCGTCCTCGACCTATCTGCTCAATGACCTCTGGGACATCGCGGATGACCGCCGCCACTGGTCCAAGCGCAACCGGCCGCTGGCGGCTGGCCGCATATCGATTGCGCATGCCGTCGCCGTCATGCCCGTCGCCATGATTGCCGCCTTCGCGCTCGGCGCATTGGTCAATCCCTTGGTCGTGGTAACGCTCGGCGCATATCTTGCCCTGACGGTTGCCTATTCCATGGGCATCAAACGCAAGCCCATCCTCGATGCCTTCACCCTTGCCGTGCTGTTCACCCTGCGGCTGGTGCTCGGCATCGTCGCCGTGGGCGTCATGGCTTCGCCCTGGCTTCTGGTCTTTTCCATGTTCCTGTTTGCCTCGCTCTCGTTTGCCAAGCGCAATACCGAGGTTCAGCGGATGACCGACAATGGCGGCTCGGGCAAAATCAGCGGGCGCGGATATTTCACCACCGATGCGCCCTTCATCATGGCCATGGGCGTATCGAGCGGCATCGGCTCGGTGCTGATCCTGGTTCTCTATCTCACCCAGGACGCGCTGGCTGCCGATTTCTATTCGGATTCGGTCTGGCTGTGGCTCATGCCTGCCGCGCTGTTTCTGTGGATCGGCCGCATCTGGATGCTGAGTTTTCGCGGCGAACTCAACGACGATCCTGTCGCCTTCGCCATGAAGGATCCCAAGAGCCTCATGCTTGCAGCCGGTCTGGCGCTCGGCTTTTTTCTCGCCTGGATCGGCATATGAGCCCACAAGCCTTCCTTAAACTGCCCCAGATCGTGCGCTTCCTTTTGCTCGGCGGTCTGGCGGCGGCGATCAACTGGCTGGTGCGGTTTCCCCTCTCGCTTGTTCTGCCGTTCCCCGCCGCCGTGTTCGTGGCCTATCTCATCGGCATGAGCGCCGGGTTCACGCTTTACCGCGCTTATGTGTTTCCCAATTCCCGCCAGCCCGTGCCATTGCAGGTCACATTGTTTCTCATCGTCAACGCGCTCGGAGCAGTGGTCGTCATGGCGGTTTCTCTGGCCTTGCTCCACCATCTTCTGCCTGCCATCGGCTGGAGCGTGTTGCCCGAGGCCGTGGCGCACGGCACGGCCATTGGCGTGGGGGCTGTTGCAAATTTCTTCGGCCATAAATATCTCAGCTTTCGGGTCACGCCGGATCACGCCGAAAACTTGACTTGACTGGTCTGGTTTCTGCGCGCTAGGTCCGGGCGGTATTGAAAGCGATCCGATCATGTTGCGCCGATTTTTCTCCTATTACGCGCCCTATAAGGGCCTGTTTTTCCTCGATTTCGGCTGCGCGGTCATCGTTGGCCTGCTCGAGCTGAGCTTCCCCGTCGTCGTCCAGCTTTATGTCGATCAATTGCTGCCCAGCCAGAACTGGTTCTGGATTCTCGCCGCCGCAGCGGGTCTTTTGTTCGTTTACATCCTCAATGCGGGTCTGCTCTCGGTCGTCAACTATTGGGGTCACGCCCTGGGCATCGGCATCGAGACCGACATGCGCCGCCAGGCCTTCGATCATCTGCACAAGCTCTCGTTCCGCTATTTCGACAACAAGAAAACCGGACACCTGATCACCCACGTCACCAAGGACCTCGAAGAGGTCGGCGAGATCGCCCATCACGGGCCCGAGGACGTGTTCATCGCGGTGATGACCTTCATCGGCGCCTTCATCATCATGGCGCTGATGAACCTCAAGCTCGCCGCGCTCACCCTGTTCATCGTCCCGGTTGCCGCCTTCCTGATCTTCAAATACGGAAGCGCCATGACCATGACCTGGAAGAGCCTTTATGGCCGGGTCGGCGATTTCAACCAGCGCATCGAGGAATCCATCGGCGGCGTCCGCGCCGTGCGCGCCTTTGCCAACGAGCGTCACGAACGCAAGCTGTTCGAGGGCGACAATCAGAGCTACCGCACCACCAAGCTCAAGGCCTACAAGATCATGACGGCGTCGATCTCGATGTCCTATATGGCCAAGAGTCTCGTGCAGTTGATGGTCATGCTCGCGGGCACCGCGCTCGTAATGTATGGCGAAATGACCTATGGCCAGTTCGTCGGCTTTCTGCTGCTCATCACCGTTCTGTTTCGTCCCATCGACAAGATCATCTCGGTCATCGAAAGCTATCCAAAGGGCATCGCGGGCTTCAAACGCTTCGCCGATCTGATGGACACCGAACCCGACATCGTCGATAGCCCCAGCGCAAGGAAAGTCTCCGATCTCAGGGGCGACATCGTCTTCGACAAGGTCAATTTCGCCTATTCGGACGATCGCCCGATCCTGCGCGACATCACCTTGAGCGTCAAAGCGGGCGAGACCATCGCTCTTGTCGGCCCATCCGGCGCCGGCAAGACAACCATCTGCTCGCTGCTGCCGCGCTTCTACGAAATCGATTCCGGCGCTATCACCATCGATGGCATCGACATCCGCGACATGACCCAGGATTCCCTGCGCAGCCAGATCGGCATCGTCCAGCAGGACGTCTTCATGTTCGGCACCTCGATCCGCGACAACATTGCCTATGGCCGTCTGGGCGCCACCGACGAAGAAATCATGGACGCCGCACGCAGCGCCCAGTTCGACAGCGTCATCGCCCAATTGCCTGAGGGGCTCGACACCATGATCGGCGAGCGCGGCGTCAAACTCTCGGGCGGCCAGAAGCAGCGTCTGGCCATTGCGCGGATATTCCTGAAAAACCCGCCGATCCTCATTCTCGACGAGGCGACCTCGGCCCTCGATACCGAAACCGAAATGCAGATACAGCGCGCTCTGTCAGCGCTTTCGGAAGGCCGCACCACGCTGGTCATCGCCCACCGCCTGGCCACCATCCGCAACGCGGACCGCATCGCCGTCGTCGCCGACGGCCGCATTGTGGAAGAGGGTGCTCATGATGTTCTGGTCGCAAAGGCGGGCGCCTATGCCCGCCTGCACAACGCTCAGTTTGGTGCCTGGGCGGCTGAATAGCCGACGCTCTTTCTGCTCGGTAGCCTAGGCCGTCAGCCCCAACGCCAGAAACGCCATGGTGATGAGGTTGAGCCCGATCCCGAAGGTCACAAGCAGCGCCAGCCCGCGCATGTCGCGATCACTGACGGCAAGCGCCAGCATGTAAAAAACGATGGGCAGCCAGTCGAGCGCGTAGCGTTGCACGTTGTACTGGGAGTACCCGTTCGAGTGATAGAACAGGATGGGCACCGCAATGACGAGGATCGTCGCGATCCCGATCAGCACCGGCCGGCGCATCGGGGCGAAAAACGCAAACAGCACGAACGGGCTGGCGGCCAGCAATGCAGTGCCCGAAGGGTCTAGCCCGATGGGTTCGACCATCGCATTGCCGCCGAAATCCATGTGGAAGCCCTGCACGAACAGATAGAGCGTGTTGAACAGCACATAGGCCGAAGACCACAGCCCATGCTCGGCCAGCCGGTAGTTGATCATCGACCCGCCTTCGGCAATATCGGCGCCAATCATGTAAGGGTATCCGGTCTGCATCGGATCGCCGAACCGCAGGTAATTGTAAGCAAGATAGATCAGAACCGCGACGCCTGCCGGAAGGCCCAGCTTGAGCACCCGCACGATATGGCCGCGCGAAAAGCTGATCAGCGGCTCGAACCGGTCCAGCGACAGGGCAAACAGGAACGGCAGGTAGAACACCGCCATCTGCCGGCACAAAAACGCCGCCCCGATGCACGCCCCGGCCAGGATCAAGCTCCCGCCACGCACCATCTGGTGGATGGCCAGCGAGGTGAAGGCGAACCCGATCGCCTGGGCAAAAAACCAGATGCCGTCGCCGCGAATGGTCACAAAATAGAGCGGGGTGGCAAAGGCCAGCCCCAGCAGCAGCCAGATCGCCACGTCGCGATCCACCTTCAGCCCCTCGAAGATCTGCCACCACAGCCATACCGATAGCGCAAAGGCGATGGCCGAGAGGAACACGAAGCCGGAAAAATTGACCCCGAACAGCGCCACGAAGGGCAGGGCAATGATCGCCGGGACGGGCGGAAACATCACGAAGATCTTGTCCTCGAACCGCGCGCAATCGCCGTCGAAACAGGTCGTTGTGTCCAGCCGTCCGTTCAGAAACGCTTCGGCCAGCAGCGCATAGCTGTTTGAGCCGGGATCCTCGACAATGGCGTAAAGCGCCAGTCCCCCCGCCAGCGCCAGCGCCATCAGCGCGGCAACGGCAAACAGAACGCCCATGGCGTTTATGCGGCTGAGCATGATCGTGATCCCCAAGACGTCCCTGTCTTGAGGTTTATGACAGGGGGCCGTTTAAGATTTGGTGTGGGCCACACTCCCTTTTGCCCCAAACAGCGCCATGCCCGCGCTCCAACCCAGCCACACGGCGGCCATCCAGCTCAAGATCGAAGCTACGACATATCCCAGCGCCACGGCCCATGCCCCAGACATGACCAGAAGCAAAGCCTCCAGCGAAAATGCCGAAAACGTCGTGAACCCGCCGCAGAACCCGGTAACCAGAAACCCGTTGAGAATGGGAGAGGGCATGCGCCGCACCGACCAGGCTGCAATCAGCCCGATCAAGGCCGACCCTGCGATATTGGCGGCCAGCGTACCGGCAAAAAACCAGCCGGGGACAGCCGACAATGATAGCAGCGACAGCCCGTAACGGGCCATGCTGCCCACCGCCCCGCCGCAAGCGATGGCAACAATCAGCCGCTTTTCGCTCATGGCATGGCCCCCACCGAATAGATCAGGGAAAATCCAATGACAGCGGCCGAAAAACACAAGGCAAGCGAAGCGCCGATATTGAGAAGTGCCGGGCCGCCATGCCCTTCACGCAGCAATGTCAGCGTCTGGAGCGAAAAGCTCGAAACCGTCGTGTAACCACCGCACAGCCCGACAACCAGCAGCAGCCACATTGGCTCTGTTGGCGACCCGGTCACGCCCGGCTCCATAAAGAACCCGGCGACAAGTCCAATGAGCAGGCAGCCGGTCACGTTGACGGCAAGGATGCCAAATGTTCCGTGACCCAGTTTTCGCGCGACAAACGTCGAAACAATATGTCGAATAACCGCTCCAACACCGCCGCCAAGGCCAACGAAAAAAAGAGCAAACAGGGACGTGTTCATCCCCCGACAGTGCTCCCGATTCCGCGCCTTTGTCGAGATCGGCATTGCAGGATCGCCTCGCCCCGCGTCTTTTTACCCCTCAAGCCGCTGATCGACCCCTTTGCTGCCTCGGCAAACGCCGGTGCCGATGGGCGTTGCCGTCCGCCCCCTGTCGCTCGGCAATGCTGGCGGGACCCGGATCAAATCCGGGACAGCGATCGGCGTCGGGTCACGCTCTCGGCTCGATCACCGAACACTCACCAACCCCCAGCGCGTCATCCTCGGGCTCGACCCGGGGATCCGCAGTGCGTCAGCAAGCGCAGCAGAAGTGGTGCGTGTGGCCCCTCATCGCACCCCAACCTCTTCACCGGCTGGCCCAATGCAGCGGATCCCCGGGTCAAGCCCGAGGATGACGGCTGAGAGGGCAGAGAGTCGGACGACGATCACTCCCGAGGCAATTTTGCCGTCGGCGGTTCCGGCACACTCAAAAAGAGTCTCCCGCAAGTCAAAACTTGACTTCTCCGCCCTATCTCCTAAATAGCCTCCCGTGAGGACGACCTCCCCCATAAAGGGCATTGTTTTCGGGACGACCCGAGCTTTTTAGCCATGGAGTTCCCCGATCATGCGCACCGCCTGGGATCGCGTCCGCCACGCTCTCTGCTTCGAAATTATTGGCCTCATCCTCGTCATACCGCTTGGCGCATTGGTCTTTGCAATGCCCATGCACGACATCGGCGTTGTCGGCCTCGTCTCGGCCACCATTGCGATGGCCTGGAATTATCTCTTCAATTTCGGCTTTGACGCCATCATGCTGCGCACGATCGGAACAACGCTGAAATCGGTGCGCCTGCGCATCGCCCACGCCGTGCTGTTCGAACTGGGCCTGCTGGTTGTCCTGGTGCCGTTCATCGCTTGGTATCTGGGCATCAGCCTGATCCACGCACTGGTCATGGATATATCGTTCGCCCTGTTCTACATGGGCTACGCGTTCGTCTTCAATCTGGCCTATGACCGGGTGTTTCCGCTGCCCGAATGGCGGCAGACGGCTTAGTCCTCGCCACCAGACTCCTCATCGTCATTGCGAACGATTTCGACTTTCACCCGGGTCGCAAGCGCCGCAATGGCGCCGATTGCGGCCAACCACGGCGCGGCAAGGGTCACAACCCCGCCCGCGATGGCGCCGGCGGTCAGCGGGATTTCAAGAAACACGTCCCCGCTTTCGGTCTTGATGCGCAGCGTGCGCACATTGCCTTCGGCCACCAGTTCCTTGATCCGCGCCATCAACTGGTGCCCGGCAATTTCGATCTCTTCGGTAAAGCTGCGTTCGCGCTTGTCGTCGCCATCGTCCATTGGAGGTCTCCTCGTTTCCGATGTCGCGATATTGGCCCCGAACATACTAGCGGGCATTGATCCCGATCATGTCGAACAAGCTGGCACCATCATGGAGCCGGGGGGCGTCGATGGGACTCGCGGTTCATCTCATGCAACATGGTCGCCACGACATCGTCGATCTCCACATGGGCTTCCGGGTGGCGCACCACAAGAGTTCGGGCTTCGCTTTCGATGTCGAAGGGTTTGTGGCTGGCGAGGATATCGCGCAGGCGATCGGCAATGTCCATGGCGAGCAAAAGTTTCATTCCGCCGTCTCCCTGCGCCTCAAGAGTGCGGTCAGAAAAAGTTATAGGCTTTTCCGGTTCGATCCGCACGACAAGATAAGAAGCAATAACTCCGGCTCGATCCAATCGGGCCGGGTTCAAGCTCTAGACTGGTCTTTGCCCCCGAAAGCCCGGATTAAACGCCCCTCGATTGCGGCAGTCAAGAAGACAGCATGTCGGGCCACTTGTTCTCGCGACACAAGCGGGCATTATCATTGGCTCCGCAACTGCCCCGGCCATAGCCCGGATACAAAAAAGCCCCGGACCGGGCCGGGGCTCTTGGTGCCTGAAACGCTAATCCTAGCGTTTCTTGCGGTCGATCTGATGGTAGGCGCGCCGCGAATGAAACTCGCAATAGGGTTTGCCCTCGTCGGACTCCCGGCCGCAGAAATGGAACTCGCTGCTCACCGGGTCGCCGATCGGCCATTTGCAGGTCTTTTCAGTCAATTCGAGCAGCGAGATGCGCTCCTCGACCGGAATGAAAAGTTCGGCCTTGGTGTTGGTTTCGACAACCATCTCGGCTTCGAGATCGGTCTCCATCTTGAGTGCGGTCGCGCCCATTGTCGGGGCCATTGTGCTGCGCCGCTGGCTCACCGCGCTGGCCGCTGCAGAAGCAGTGCCGCGCGAGGCCCCCGAACTCGATGATGGCCGCCGCGGTGCAGTGGGGCGCGGCGCCTTGGTGCGTGGTGCAACGCTTGCCGGTTTGGCGCGTGCCGACAGCTTCAGTCTGTGGACCTTGCCGATAACGGCGTTGCGGGTGACCCCGCCGCTCAGTTCTGCGGCGATCTGGCTTGCGCTGAGGCCTTCCATCCAAAGTTTTTTCAGGAGTGCTACGCGCTCGTCCGTCCAGCTCATCGATTGTGCTCCAGGCCGTATTCTTAAATAGAGTCCGTTCTCACGCGGACAAAATAGGTTTGACCGCCGGCATACTAACTGTCGTATGGTGATGGGGTCCGCCACACGAGATGTCGTGTTCCCAATAGCCTGATACTACACGGGCGGGAAAATCGGTGGCAAGGGCCGCAACCGACTTTCCCCGGTTTATCCCACCTGATTTTCATATCCCGGCAGCAATTGGCCATGGCTGTTGCATCGATCGCACAGCCCGTTTTCGCGCGGAGACATGCACCACCATTGTGGCAGGGATGAGTCAAGGCCCCAACGCCCGGAAAACCGGGCGCTCGATTGACTTTTGGGCGTCCGCCCAGCATAAGCGGCAGTGGTAATGCGTGCTTGGGACACCGGGCGCGCTTTTCATTTTCCGGGACCTCGTCCCGACCTCAAACTTTAACGAGAAGGCTTAGAACAATGTCTGCGCTCTATGGCACGTATGCCCGGTCCGAACTCGCCTTTGTGCGGGGCGAGGGCATGCGATTGTTCACGGACGACGGCACGGCCTATCTCGATTTCGCTGCCGGCATCGCGGTCAACGCGCTCGGCTATGGCGACAAGCACGTCGTTGATGCGCTCAAGGCGCAGGCCGACAAGGTCTGGCACACGTCCAACATCTTCACCATCCCCGAGCAGGAAAAGCTCGGCCAGCGGCTGGTGGATGCGACCTTCGCCGACAAGGTGTTCTTCACCAATTCGGGCGCCGAGGCGCTCGAATGCGCGATAAAGACAGCGCGGCACTATTTCTGGGCCAAGGGCGAAAAGGAGAGGGTCGACATTATCGGCTTTTCCGGTTCCTTCCATGGCCGGACCATCGCGACCATCGCCGCGGCGGGCAATCCAGCCTATACCGAGGGCTTTGGCCCCATGCCGGGCTACAAGCACACAAAGCCCGGCGATCTGGCTGCCGTCGAAGCGCTGATCGACGATAAAACCGCTGCAATCCTTATCGAGCCAGTCCAGGGCGAGGGCGGCGTGACCGCGTTTTCCGATGCCTATCTCAAGGGCCTCCGCGCCCTGTGCGACAAGAACGGTCTGCTGCTGATCTTCGATGAAGTCCAGTGCGGCTATGGCCGGACCGGCAAGTTCTTCGCCCATGAATGGTCCGGGGTCATCCCCGACATCATGACCGTCGCCAAGGCCATCGGCGCCGGCTTTCCGCTCGGAGCGTGTCTCGCAAAGGGAGAAGTCGCCGAAAGCATGGTGCCGGGCACCCACGGTTCGACCTATGGCGGCAACCCGCTGGCCTGCGCCGTGGGGAACGCCGTGCTCGACAGGATTCTCGCTCCCGGTTTCATCGATCATGTCGATGCAATGGGCAAGATACTGGCCCATGAGCTCCATCAGCTCATGCAGAAATTCCCCAATTTCATCACCGAAGTGCGCGGCAAGGGGCTGATCGCCGGCATCAGGATCACCCCGCCCGTGCGCGATTTCGTGGCCCGCCTGCGCGATCACAAGCTGCTCACGGTGGCCGCCAGCGACAACGTGTTGCGGCTTTTGCCGCCGCTTATCGTCAATGAGGACGAGATCAAGGAAGCCATCGGCATCATTGCCGGGGTCTTCGCCGAACTCGACGCCGAACAGGCCAGCGCCGCCCAATAACAGGGCGGCCACCCCTTTCGATTTTTCAGGATAGCTGATTATGACCGCGAGACATTTTCTCGATCTCAAGGATTTTTCCTTTGAGCAACTGCGTTCCATTCTCGATTTCGCCCATGAGCTGAAAAAGCGCCTCAAGGCCGGCGAACGTCCCCGCCTGCTCGAGGACAAGGTGCTGGCCATGATCTTTGAGCGCCAGTCCACCCGGACGCGGGTTTCCTTCGACGTCGGCATGCGCCAGCTTGGCGGGCAGACCCTCATGCTGACCGGCCAGGAAATGCAGTTAGCCCGCGAAGAAACCATCGAGGACACGGCGCGCGTGATGAGCCGCTACGTCGATGCGATCATGATCCGCATTCTAAGCCATGACGATCTGCTCGATCTGGCCGGCGCCTCGTCAATTCCCGTCATCAATGGTCTGACCCGGCGCAGCCATCCCTGCCAGGTCATGGCCGATATCCAGACCTTCGAGGAGCATCGCGGGCCGCTCGAAGGCAAGAAAGTTGCCTGGATCGGGGATTCCAACAACGTGCTCGCATCCTGGGTTCACGCTACGGCGCTGTTCGGCAACACGATGGCCATTGCCTGCCCGAAAGAATATTGGCCCGATCAGGGCTTGCTGTCCGACATCGCCGAAGTGGGCGAGGCAGTCAGCCTCGGTACCGATCCGCACGCCGCGATCGCCGATGCCGATCTGGTTATCACCGACACCTGGGTGTCGATGGGCGACACCGACGAGGGCGAGCGCCGGCGCATCTTGAAACCCTATCAGGTCAACCCCAGATTGTTTTCCCAAGCCGCGGCCGACGCGCTCTTCATGCACTGCCTGCCCGCCCACCGGGGCGACGAGGTCACCGACGAGGTGATCGACGGGCCGCAATCGGTCGTATTCGACGAAGCTGAAAACCGCCTGCACATCCAGAAGGCCATTCTTTGCTGGGCCTTTGGGATCGAAACGCTGTAACAGGGCGGATTAAGGAACACGCAATGAGCGAAAGCTCTCTCGAACAATTCGGGCTCGACCGGCCCGAGAGCGGGGACGACGTTGCCGTTCCCTTCACGCTCGAAAACCTCGACAGCCGGGGGCGCGTCGTGCGTCTGGGCGATCAGCTCGACACCATCATTGCCCGTCACGGCTATCCCGAGCCCGTGGCGCGCCTTCTGGGCGAAGCGGTGACGCTTGCGGCGCTGATCGGCACCTCGCTCAAATTCGAGGGCCGGTTCATCCTGCAGTCGCGCACTGACGGGCCCGTGAGCCTTCTGGTGGTCGATTTCGATACGCCCGATGGTCTGCGCGCCTACGCCCGCTATGACCAAGAGGCATTGACCGCGCTGGTCGAAGCCGGAACGGCCAAGCCCCAGGACCTGCTCGGCAAGGGCGTTCTGGCCCTTACGGTGGACCAAGGCGTCCATATGGACCGCTATCAGGGCATTGTCGCGCTTGAAGGTGAAAGCCTTGAAGAGGTTGCTCACACCTACTTCATGCAGTCCGAACAGATCCCCACCCGGGTCCGGCTTGCCGTTGCCGAACATTCCGAGCGCGGTCAGTCGCGCCCGTCATGGCGCGCCGGCGGCGTTCTGCTCCAGCATCTGCCCGAGCATGGCGGGGCGACGATGCCCGATCTTCCCGGCGACGGGGATTTCGACAATGACGATATGGCCGATCCCGACTTCATCGAGGACGATCACTGGACCGAGGCCAAGGCATTGCTCGATACGCTCAGCGATGCCGAACTGGCCGATCCCGGCCTTTCGTCCGAACGCCTGCTGTTCCGGCTTTACCATGAGACCGGCGTGCGGGTCTTCGAGCCCCAGCCCCTGGTCGAGCGCTGCACGTGCTCGGCAGAGCGCGTGGAGCAGATGATCAACGACTTCACGCCCGAAGACCGGGAAGAGATGGTCGTGGACGGACAGATTGAGGTCGTGTGCGAGTTCTGCTCGACCCACTACCACTTCAATCCCAACCAGTTCTGAACCGGTTGAAATCATGTGTCAAAAGGCGGCTTTTCGGGGCCGCCTTTTTTATTGGCGCGTTTGCGGGCGGACGCCAACCCTTACCGGCCTTTCCAAAAGTTCATTTGTAACAACCTGATGGCGCGCGTAAAAATTGCCGAAATGAACCCGCTTCGGCCAGTCTGGCCGTCGAATGTGTTGTTGGGCAAGGATAACGTTTTTGGAAAACCTACCCGGCTCCGGCTACCTCGCATCGTCTCAAGAAAGCGAAGATCAGCCTGAAACCGCAAAGCCCCGTGGCCGGTTCGGCCTGATGTCCGCGCTGGTTCGGCTCGGGCTGGCGGTGCTGATCCTGGGTTTGGCCATCTATTGGGCCTTTACCTGGGTTGCCCAGCGGCCCGAAGCGCCCCAGCGCATGAACCGCGAGCGAACCTTCACTGTCGAAGTCGTCGAGCCGGTCTATTCAACCCACAGCTCACCCATTACCGCCTATGGCCAGGTCGCTTCGGCGCGCTCGATCGAGCTACGTTCGCTCGTTGCCGGCCGGGTGCTCGAAATCTCGCCCGATTTTGCCGTCGGTTCTCAGGTCGAGGAAGGCGAAGTCCTCGTGAGTGTCGACCCCTTCACCTACAATGGTGCCGTGGTCGAAGCCCGCGCCGCGGTGGCCGATGCCCAGCTCTCCCTGGCTGAGGCTGAAGAGGCCTATGCCCTCGAACAAAGCGCCATCGCCGCGGCCCAGGATGCGCTCACATCGGCCCAGACCGATCTCGAGCGCGCCCGGTCCCTGCTCGAAAGCGGCGTAGCAACCCAGCAGACCGTCGACACCCGTGCGCTCACCGTTTCCGAGCGCCAGCAGGCCCTCGACCAGCGCCAATCAAATCTCGTCACCCTCAACGCGCAAATCCTGCGCCAGCGGGCGGCTATCGAGCAGGCTCGCTATGCGGTTGAATCGGCCGAACGCGATCTGGCCAACACAGAGATCACCGCACCGTTCACCGGTGTTGTCACCGCCCGCAACGTAACAGCTTCCGCCTATGTCAGCGCGAACGAAGTTGTCGCTTCGATTTACGAAAGCGATGCGCTTGAGGTGAGCTTCACCGTGTCGGACGCCAACTACGCCACATTGCGGAGCGACGGGCTGTTTGATCGCGCGATCGAAGTGTCCCGCACCACAGGCGGCAGCGCCGAGCCAATCGAGGGGCGCATCGCCCGCGTCGCACCCGAGATTGACGCTGCCACCGGCGGCGTGACGCTCTATGCCGAGCTTGACAGCGACCAGGCCGATCTCTTGCGCCCGGGAACCTTTGTCAGTGTGGAAATCGAAGGGGTGGCGCATGAAAACACCCTCCTTGTCCCCGAAACCGCGCTTTACGACGACGATCACCTCTATGTCATTCGCGCCGGCCGTATGGCGGCCATCGACGTCGAGATACTCGATCGAGACGGTTCCCAGGTGATCATTGCCGCCGATATTCCCCAAGGCGAACGCATCATCACCACGCGTCTTTCCCAGGCCGGCGAGGGCGTAGCGGTCCAGGTCGAGGGCGAGGAGCAATCGGCAGGGCCTGGTGGACCCGGCGGCCCGGGTGGAGCGGGCGGCGGCTTTGTCCGCGGACCGGGAGGCTGATATGCGTCCTTCGCCCCAGGCCTCGACCGGCGTGATTGCCGCTTTCGTGCGGCACCGCAACGCCGCCAATCTCTTTATGATCCTGTTCGTCATTTTCGGCTGGTGGGGGCTCAGCAACCTCAACCGGCAGCTGATGCCGAACACCGAAATCCGTTCGGTCCAGGTCTCCGTCAGCTGGCCCGGCGCAACGGCCGAAGATGTCGAGCGCAACGTCCTCCTGCTTATCGAGCCTGCGGTCCAGAGCGTTGATGGCGTCATCTCGATGACTTCGAACGCGCGCGAGGGGCGGGGTTCGATCACCCTCAACTTCGAGCGCACGGTCGAAATGCAGACTGCCGAACGGCTGGTCCAGACAGCCGTCTCTTCGGTCACCGGCCTGCCCGAGGGTGCTGAAACGCCGAGCGTCTCCGCGCCGCGGTTTTTCGATCCCGTCGCCGCCATCGCCATTTCCGGTCCTTTCCCCGAAGAAACCTTGCGGCGCTATGCCCGCGAAATCCGCGATGGGCTTCTGGCCGCCGGTGTCGATCGTGTCGAGTTCACGGGCTACCGCGACCGCCAGATCGTCGTCGAGGTCGACGACGCCAAGCTGCGCCAGTTGGGCCTGACGCTGGACGATCTGTCTGCGGCCCTCACGCCCAATTTTGCCGATCAGCCGTCCGGCTCGCTCACCGGAGATTTCGACGCCCAGATCCGCGCGGCGGCCAATGAGCTTTCGGCCCAGGAAATTGCGCAGACCGAGATATTGTCGTCGGCCAACGGGCAAAGCCTCACATTCGGTGACGTCGCCACGATCACCGATACCTTCGATCCTGATACTCCGCTGGGGTATATGCGCGGCGAACCGGCCATCAAGCTGCAGGTTTCACGAGCCGCCAGCGCCGATACCGTCACCACGTTCGAGGCGGTTCAGGCCTATGTCGAAGAATTGCAGCCAACCCTGCCGCAATCGCTGCAGGCTGTGGTCTTCGATGCAGCAGCCGATCAGGTCAACCAGCGGCTCGGGTTGTTGATCTCAAACGGTGTCGCCGGCTTTGTTCTCGTCCTTGTGGTTCTGTTCCTGTTTCTCGATGGCCGCATTGCCATCTGGGTGGCCATGGGCATTCCCGTCGCTATCCTGGGAACGCTCGGCGCTATGTACCTCATGGGGCTCACGCTCGACATGATCTCGATGTTCGCGCTCATGATGGTGCTCGGGATTATCGTCGATGATGCCATTGTGGTGGGCGAGCATACCGCCACGCTCTATCGTCAGGGCTTGTCGCGAACCGAGGCCGCGATACGCGCGGCAAGCGCCATGGCTGCGCCGGTCATCGCGTCCGCGCTCACCACCATCGCCGCCTTCGCCCCCATCTGGCTCATTGGCGATGTCGTGGGACAGATCGTATCGCCACTGCCCGTCGTCGTCGTTGCGGTTCTGATCGCCTCTCTGGTCGAATGCTTCTTTATCCTGCCGGGCCATCTGGCCCACGCCCTGCCGCGCGAGCGTAAGCAGGCCGGCCGTTTCAGACGGACATTTGACAAGGGTTTCGATTTCTTCCGCGATCGCCTCTTTGGCGGGCTGGCATCGATCAGCTATTCATGGCGCTATGCCACCGCCGCCATTGCCCTTGCCATAACCCTTGGAGCGGCGGGCGTTTACGGTTCGGGCGCGCTCCGCTTTGAGTTCTTTCCCACGGCAGAGGGCGAAAGTTTCAACATTTCCGCTCAGTTCCAGGCCGGAACGCCTCAGTCGGAAATGGCAACGACCATCCAGGCCATCGAAAATGCTGTCTCCGAGGTGGAAAGAGGACTGACGCCGAATGGCGAGCAGCTCATCGTCACCACCTATGCCAGCCTCGACCTTGAGGAAGGGCGGGCCGATTTCGACGTCTATCTGACCCCGTCCGAGGATCGCTCGGTGCGCACCGACACGATCACCCAGGCAATCGACGAAAACCTGCCTTCGGTCGCCGGCGTCGAAAGCATCAGCATTCGGCAATATCGCGGCGGGCCGCAGGGCTCCGCGGTCGATGTGCGTTTCGTTGGCGCCGATGCTGCAACGCTCAAACTCGCCGCCGAGGACCTCAAGGACGTGCTCGAAGGGTTCGATGAGGTCGATACCGCCTTTGACACCCTGTTTTACGGCAGCCCCGAGCTTGTCATGTCGCTCAATGCGCGTGGGACGGCACTGGGCTTTGATCTTGCATCCCTTGGGTCGCAAGTGCGCAGCGCCTTCCAGGGCGAGGACGTCGCGACCGTCGCCTCCAATGAGGATGAGATCACCGTTCGCCTCGTGCGCACCGTCGACGCCGAAGGCTCCTCGGCATTGCGCGACATGTGGGTGCGCGCGCCGAGCGGGGAATATGTCCCCCTTTCGTCCATCGTGAGCTTTTCCGAGCAGCAGGGCTTTGCCTTTATCGCCCGCGAGGAAGGCCGCACCGCTGTTTCCGTCCGCGCCTCGGTCGCCGAAGGTGTCGACCACGCCGATATTCTGGCCCGGCTCGAGGCCGATTATCTGCCGGCCATCGTCAACCGCTACGGGATTTCCTACGAGTTCGGCGGCCGCGAGGCCGAGCAGAATGCCGCCTTTGCCGATCTGGGCACGGGCATGATTGTCGCTCTGGCTGTGATGTACATCATCATCTCATGGATTTTCGCGGCCTATTTCACCCCGATTGCCGTCATGGTCATTATTCCCTTCGGCGTTGCCGGCGCCGTCTGGGGCCATTACCTGCTTGGGCATAACCTGACCATCATTTCCTTGATGGGCATGCTCGGGCTGGCGGGTATCCTGGTCAATTCCTCGATCGTTCTGATTTCCCGGATGAACGAACGTCGGGCCGAGGGTGAAGGGCTGCGCGACGCCGCGATCGGCGCGTCCAAGGATCGCCTCCGCGCCGTGCTGCTGACCTCTCTCACCACCATTGGCGGTCTGTTGCCCTTGCTGTTTGAAACCAGCCTCGTCGCCCAGATGCTCGTTCCCATGGCGCTGACCATTGTTTCGGGGCTCACGCTGGCCACCTTGCTGGTGCTGTTCCTGGTGCCTGCCGTTCTCGGCATCGGCGCCGACATCAAGGCGGTGCTGCAATGGCTGTTCCTGACCCCCAACGCGTTGACGGTCCGTGAAATGCTGGCCGGGCGGCAGCACCTGTCGCCGCCCGCCGATCCCGCCGAGTAAGTCCTCAGGCGCGCCAGAAGCGCGGCGTGAACAGCACGAGCACCATCAGCACTTCGAGCCGTCCCACAAGCATGCCGATGGTCAAAAGCCACTTGGTAACATCGGAAACGCCCGCAAAACTTCCCGCCGGCCCCAATTCGGGGCTGAGCGCGGGTCCGACATTGGAAATCGCCGTCGCCGCCGCGCCCAGCGCGTCCAGCGGTTCAAGACCCGACAGTGAAAGCAGCACCGCGAGCAAAAGGAAGCTCGAAAAATAGATAAAGACGAAACTCTGCACCGATGTCGAAACCGTATCGGGCAGCGGGCGGCCATTGTAGCGTTTGACATAGACCAGCGAGGGAAAAACGATCTCGCGAATATGCTGGTAAAGATCGCGCGCCAGCACCTGAAACCGGAAGATCTTGATGCCGCACGATGTCGAGCCGGTGCAGCCGCCAATGAACATGATGACAAAGAACAGCGATGCCGCCAGCGGTCCCCAGGCCGAAAAATCGGCCACCCCGAATCCGCTGCCCGTCATGATCGAAACCACCGAAAACAGCCCGTGCCGAAACGCTTGTTCGCCGCGAGCGATGTCACCGGCCATTTGAACAAACACCACGATCAGCGTCGCCAACCCGACGAGGTAGAGAAACAGGCGCACCTGTGAATCTCGGAACAGCTGTTTAAATGAGCCTTGCAGCATGCCCACATAAAGCACGAAGGGCAGTGCGCCCAGGATCATGAACACCACCGAAACGTAGTGGATGGCGGGCTGCTCGAATGCGCCCAGCGACGCATCGCGGGTGGAAAACCCGCCGGTGGCAACCGTGGAAAGCGAATGGGCAACAGCATCGAACGCCCCCATGCCGGCCACCCAGTAGGCGACCGCACAGGCAAAGGTCAGGATGCAATAGACAATCACCATGGCCGTGGCGATCTGGGCGGCGGCGGGAAGGATCTTGTCGGGCGTCTCGAACGCTTCGGCGCGAAACATCTGCATGCCGCCCACCCGCAACATGGGCAGAACGGCAATAGCCATCACCACAACGCCGAGCCCCCCGAACCATTGCAGCAAGCCCCGCCAGAGCAGGATACCGGGCGCGGTGGTGTCCAATGTGGTGATGACGGTCGAACCGGTGGTGGTTATTCCCGACATCGCCTCGAACATGGCGTCGGTAACGCTCAGGCCCAGATTGGACATGTAGAGCGGCAGCGCCCCGAAGATGGTGAGCACGACCCAGATCGAAACCGTCATCAGGAAGGCCTGACGCAGATTGAGTTCGGACTTGTGCCCACTCGATGAAGCCCACAGCCCCGCCCCGAAGATCATGGTGATCAGCGAGGCCGTGAGAAACACCAGCCAGTCATCATTGCCCACAACCAGATCGGCCAGGGCAGGCAGCAGCATGGCAAAACCGAGCGCCGCCGTGAGCGCGCCGATGGCCGAAAAGATCGTGCGGAAATCCATGCCCGACTGCGCTGCGCCCTATCGCTTGAAGAAGAATGAAGACTAGACCTGATCGAGACCGAACGAAAGGTCGGCAATCAGATCATCGGCATCCTCCAGCCCAACCGAAAGCCGCAGCAGGCCTTCGGTGATGTCCATCTCCACCTTCTCTTCCGGCGTGAAACGCTGATGGGTGGTCGTTGCGGGATGGGAAATGATCGATTTGGCATCGCCCAGATTGTTGGAAATCGCAATGATCGCCAGCGCATCGGCCAGGGCAAATGCAGCCTGCTTGCCGCCCTTTGGCGTCAGCGCCACCAGCGTCGAGCCGCCGCCCATCTGCCGTTTCGCCAACTCATATTGTGGATGGGAGGGATGGAAGGGATAGGAAATGGACTCGATCTTGGGGTGACCCGCCAGGAAGTCGGCGATTTTCGCCGCGTTCTCGGTCATCGCCTTGACGCGCAGCGACAAGGTCTCGAGCCCCTTGAGCAGCACCCAGGCATTGAACGGTGAGATCGAAGGGCCGGTCTGACGGATGATGGTGTGCACATCGGCTTCGATCAGCTCCTTGCTGCCCAGGATCAACCCGCCCATCGCCCGGCCCTGGCCGTCGATATGCTTGGTGGCTGAATAGGTGACCAAGTCGGCCCCCAGCTCCAGCGGCTTCTGCCAGATGGGCGTGGCAAAGACGTTGTCGACGATCAGAACGGCATTATGGGCATGGGCAATCTCGGCGACGGCCTTGATGTCCACCAGCTCAAGGGTAGGGTTGGTCGGGGTTTCGATAAACACCACCTTGGTGTTTGGCCGCATGGCGCGCGCGAAATTTTCCGGATCGCGGCCATCGACGAGCGTCGATTCAACGCCCCAGCGCGGCATATAGGTCTCGACCACGAACCGGCACCCACCGAACAAGGCGCGCGCCGCAACCACGTGGTCGCCGGCCCGAAGCTGGCTCATGACTGCGGTCGTCACTGCCGCCATGCCGGTCGCCGTCGCCCGCGCGGCTTCGGCGCCTTCGAGCAGCGCGGCCCTCTGTTGGAACATTTCCACTGTCGGGTTGGAAAAGCGCGAATAGATGTGGCCGGGCTCCTCGCCCTTGAAACGCGCTTCGGCACTCCCTGAAGTGGGATAGACGAAACCGGAATTGAAAAAGATCGCTTCTGAGGTCTCCCCATGCTGGGAGCGTTCCATGCCGCCATGCACCATCATCGTCTGCGCCTTGCGGTGCTTGTGATCGAAGAGCGGGTTGCTGGTCCTGTCCGACATGGGTCTACCTCAAACGAAAAAACCGGCGCGCGATGCGGCCGGTTCGAACTGGTCACTTTAGCAGTCTTGTTTTAGGTGGTCTGCAATCGGACCGGCCAAATCACCACCAACCGCGCCATAAACGCGGTCAGCACTGAGTTACCCCCAAATGGCGCTTGGCGTCAATCGCCTCAATTGCTAAGCCAGTCCAAAGGGTTTGCATGAGGCGCATGGGGATATGACCAACACTTGGCCAACCGGGGTGTTTTCCACCCGGCTGATCCAGAATTTGTCCGATCAGGGTGCGATCAGCGCCGGGCGGCCCTATGACCACGATCAGATCCAGCCCGCCAGCCTTGATCTGCGGTTGGGCGAAACCGCCTTTCGCGTGCGTTCGAGCTTTCTGCCCGGTCCGGGTAAGACCGTCACCGAGCGCATTGAAACGCTAAAGCTCCACGAGATCGATCTGACCAAAGGCGCGGTGCTCGAACGCGGCTGCGTCTATATCGTGCCGCTCCTCGAAAGCCTCGATCTGCCCGATGAGGTCAGCGCGTCGGCCAATCCAAAATCCTCGACGGGTCGGCTCGATATCTTCACCCGCGTCATTTCCGATGCCGCGCGCAGCTTCGACATCGTTCCCGCCGGATACAAGGGCGCGCTCTATCTCGAAATTTCCCCCCGCACCTTCCCGGTTCTGGTGCGCACCGGCTCGCGCCTGTCCCAGATGCGGTTCCGGGTCGGAGACGCGCGGCTCGACGCCGCTGGCCACAAGGCCCTGCACGCCGAACAGACGCTGGTTTTCGATCCCAACATGGATGTGGGCGAGGGGGTCTCGCTGTCGATCGATCTGATCGGCGAAGGCCGATCGGGCCTGATCGGCTTCCGCTCCAAGCGCCATACCGCAGTTGTTGATGTCGACAAAAAGAACGCGCTCGACGTCCTCGACTATTGGGACCCCTTGGTCAATCGCGGCTCGGGCGAGCTGATCCTCGACCCCGACGAATTCTATATTCTCGTCTCGCGTGAGAGCGTGCACGTTCCGCCCGACTATGCCGCCGAAATGGTGCCCTTCGATCCCCTGGTCGGTGAATTCCGCGTCCATTATGCCGGCTTTTTCGATCCCGGCTTCGGGCACTCGGCTGCCGGCGGCACCGGGTCTCGCGCTGTGCTTGAAGTCCGTAGCCGCGAAGTGCCCTTCCTTCTGGGTCACGGCCAGACCATCGGGCGGCTGATTTACGAGAAGATGGCTGAGCGCCCAAAGATGCTCTACGGCTCGGCCCTGGGATCGAACTATCAGGCCCAGAGCCTGAAACTCTCCAAGCACTTCAAACCCTATCCCTAACGAAAAAGGCCGGGGCGAACCCCGGCCTTCTCGCATTCTTGAGCGCTTTGGCGTCGCTTACGAAGCGGCGCGTGCGCCTTCGAGCCAGCCGTCGACGGCGTCGCGATTGTCTTCGATCCACTGAGCGGCCTGGGCTTCGATGTCGTCGTCGCCAGCGTTCATCGCCGCGTTCTGGGCAAAGATGTCGCCGAGCGGAATTTCAACCGCTTCAAGCAGTGCGCCAACGGCGGGGTTCTCACCCAGGAATTCCGAGTTCACGACCGGAACGATATCATTGGCCGGGAAGCCCAGCATGCACGGATCGTTCACACACCCTTCGACGCCCTCGATGGTCGCGGCATCTGCAAGGCTCATGTCGGGAAGATCGACCTCGGGAACCTCGATCCACATCACGTCTTCGCCCGGGACCAGCTCGTTGACGGTCCAGTTCGGAGTCCATGTGTAAAACAGGATGTTTTCGCCCGATTCATAGGCTGCAACCGCATCGGCCATCGAAGCGGCATAGCCGGCCTTGATGGGGTTGATGTGATCGCGCAGATCATAGGCATCGAGATGGTGTTCGATGTTGATCTCGCAGCCCCAGCCCGGAGGACAGGCGACCAGATCGGCAAGGCCGTCGCCATTGCGGTCGAACGCTTCCTTCACTTCATCACGCTTGAAATCTTCAAGCGAGGTGATGCCGAACTCTTCGATGGCCGAGGAGTTGACCAGATAGCCTTCCAGCGCGCCGCCTTCGGCGACCGCACCCACCAGTTCAGCACCCTGGCTGTATGTATCCTCATAGGTGTTGTGCAGCGGGAACCAGCCATTGACCCACAGGTCCATGTCGCCCTGAGCGACCGACTGATAGAACGGCGGGTTGTCCAGCGTGGTGATCTGGGGAACCTCATAGCCGAGCTCTTCGAGAAGCTGGCGGTAGATTTCGGCATGGAACCAGCCGGTATCCCATGTCGCCTGTGCCATGTTGACGGTAACGCCTTCGCCGGGATTGTCCTGAGCGATGGCAGCGACCGGCGCAGTGCCCAGAAGGGCAATGGCGGACAGCGATGCGAGAGTATTTTTGAGACTGAACATGATGCTTTAGTCTCCTCTTTCTTTTGGTCTTCAGATGGACGGGCAGAGCCCGTGCGAAAAGCCTGTGCGAATTGAGCTCAGGCGATAGAAGCGGCGGCACGTCATGCCGCCGCATCATGGAAGGGGCGGGTCAGCCCGCCTTCTTGGGTTCACCCAGGGGCTGCGTGCCCCGAAAGCGAATGAGGTTAACCAGCACCTGGCGCAGGGAAACCGTATTGCCGGCGTTCTTTTCGCCCAGCCCCTGCGTGATGCGGTCCAGAACGATGGCAAGGATCACGATCCCCACCCCGCCTGCTGTTGCGCCGCCTACATCGAGCCGTCCAAGGCCCGTGTTGACCACAAGGCCCAGACCGCCGGCGCCGATCAGCGCGGCAATGACCACCATCGAAAGCGCCAGCATCAACGTCTGGTTGAGACCCGCCATGATGGTGCGCAGTGCCAGCGGTATCTGCAGATCGATCAGCATTTGCCATCCGGTCGAACCGAACGCCTGCGCCGCTTCGATCAGATCGCCGCGCACATTGCGGATGCCAAGATTGGTCAGCCGGATAATAGGCGGCAGCGCAAAAATGATCGTCGCGATGATGCCCGGCGCCATGCCCACGCCGAACAGCATGACGATGGGCACGAGATAAACAAATGACGGGATCGTCTGCATGATATCGAGGATCGGCCGCACGATTTTCCAGGTCATGTTGCTGCGCGCCGCCAGAATCCCCACCGGAATACCGATCACGGCACAGAACAGCACCGATGTGATGATCATGGCCAGCGTCGTCATGGTCTCGGGCCACAGCCCGATCATGTCGATGAAGGCAAAGCCGATCAGCGTGAAAATCGCCATGCCGCGACCCGCCCATTTCCACGCTGCCAGCGCGAAAACGCCGGTTGTGAGTAGCATCGGCACGAAGTTGAAGAAGTCGTCGAGCGCATTGAGCACCATGGTGATCGGCACTTGCGCGGCGCGGAAGGCAGGCCGGAAATTGGGCACCAGCCACCCGCGTACGAAATCGTTGATCCAGTCGTCGAACGGTATGATGAGGAGATCGCCGGGACTAAACATGCGTACCCTCCTTTTGTGCTGTGGCGTCAGGGCCCGGAACCGGGGTGTCGGACGCGCCATCTTCGGGCTCACCCGAGAGCTGAGCGAAGACATCCTCAGGTTCGACGACGCCAACTAGACGGTTCTTGTCGTCGGTTACCGCGATGGGCAGACCCGCACTGGCCGAGCCGTAAAGCTCGTTAAGCTGCTGGTCGGCGTCTGCGGTGGGAAACTCGGTCAGCATCACATCTTCGAGCACCGGATTGGGCATGCCGTTGTCGAGCGTTGCCGCCGCCAGATCCTGATAGGTGACGATGCCGGCCACGTTGTTCTTGTCGTCGACCACATAGAGCGCATTGCGGTTGAGGTCTTCCATGGTCCGCATGGCGTCCTCGGCATTGTCGGTGCCCAGTTTGACCGACGCCGGATCATTGGAAACGTCTTCGGCGGTAAACACGCGCCCGCGATCGATGTCGGCCACAAAGGCCGCAACATAGTCGTCGGCCGGATTGGAAACGATCTCCTGGGCGGTACCCACCTGAACGAACATGCCGTCCTTCATGATGGCGATCTTGTCGCCCAGCAGCAGTGCTTCGTTGAGATCGTGGGTAATGAAGACAATGGTCTTTTTCAGCGTTTTCTGCAGCGCCAGCAATTCGTCCTGCATCTCGCGCCGGATCAGTGGATCGAGCGCGCCGAACGGCTCGTCCATGAGCAGCACTTCGGGGCCGGTCGCAAGCCCGCGGGCCAGCCCCACGCGCTGCTGCATGCCACCCGAAAGCTCGGACGGAAGGCTGTCGGCCCAGGCGGTAAGCCCCACCTGATCGAGAGATTTGAGCGCCCTCTCGCGCCGCTCGGCGGGTTTGACACCCTTGACCTTGAGGCCATAGGCGGCGTTGTCGGCGACGGACCAGTGGGGAAACAGCGCAAAGTGCTGGAACACCATAGTGATCTTTTCGCGCCTGATGCGACGAAGCTGGTCTTGCGAGCAGCTCGCCACGTCCTCGCCGTCGATCATGATCGAGCCCGATGTGGGCGGGATCAGACCGTTGAGCATGCGCACCAGGGTCGATTTGCCGGAGCCCGAGAGTCCCATGACAACGAAGATTTCCCCTTCGTCCACATCGAAGCTCGCATCCTGCACGCCCACCGTGGCGCCCGTCTGCTCAAGGATTTCCTCCTTGGATTTGCCCTTCTCGAGCAGGTCCAGTGCGGGGCCGGCCTTTTCGCCGAAGACCTTGAAGACGTTTCGTACCGATAACTTGACTACCATGTGCCTCCTTGTTGAAAATTCGCACGCGAAGACTGTAAATATCGCTTTGTATTCGTTCTATATCAGTTGAACACAAAAAGACACCGAGCCAGAATCGATGTAGAGGCTGGCCGGTCATCGTGCAGAGGTAGAATGTTGATATAAGATAATAGACGCGACAGAGCGCGATATCAACAGCGCTATGCCGATTTTTTGCCGCAATTGCCTTTGTGACATCATAGCGGAACCTCTGAGATCGCCGCTGGAAGCGCCAAAAGAACTGAAACGGCGATAGGATAAACTTTTTGGGAAGCCGGCGGTGCGCGGCCCATCTGGCATTGCACCCGACTTGACGGTCGCCCCGATTTGCAGCAAACAGGCACTCGCTAAGCGCCCAGGCGCGCGGGTGTAGCTCAATGGTAGAGCAGAAGCTTCCCAAGCTTACGACGAGGGTTCGATTCCCTTCACCCGCTCCATTTTATTCTCTCCATAAAATTGCTATCCTGCTGGAATAGCCTATAAATTCGGCGCATGTCGTCCGAATTGTCTTGTTGGTTGCCGAAAAGCGTGACACAATCTGATACGGTAACGTGATACATCGGAGCGAATTGACATGCCGAGAGGGTCTCAGCTCGACCGTTTTCTGCAGCGTCGTGGTGACCGCTGGCAGTATGTTCGGCGCGTCCCGGCGATGGTTGCCGACCAGGACAAGCGGGCTCCGGTCATCCGCAGTTCGTTGAAAACCCATGACCTCGCTGTTGCCCGCGTCATGCGCGACGCGCTGGAGAAAGCCGATAACGATCTCTGGGCTTCATTTTTGTGCGACGAGGAAGAATCGGTGGCGCTGAAGCGGCACACGGCGGCCGTGCGTCGGGCGGCGGCACTGGGGTTCGCCTATCGCCCCGCCGCAGAACTCGAGGCCAAAGCAAGTTGGCGCGAGATGGCGGAACGGATGGAAGCCATTCTGGACTCGCGAACCGCCCACGCGACCGAAGCCGTGGTGCTTGGGGCAGCGCCAGCGACTTCAGTTCCGATCAGCCAGGCGCTCAAGGTCTATATTGAAGAAATAGCTTCTTCTCAGCTCGTGACCAAATCGCCGCAGCAGCGCAGGAAGTGGCGAGTCATTCCCGAACGGGCCGTCCGTAATTTCATCGAGATCGTTGGCGACAAGCCCATCTGCGACATCACCCGCGACGACGCCCATAAATTCTATCGCTATTGGCTGACCCGCATTGCGCCGGCAGAGGCGGGCAAGAAGCCGACCCACACGGCTTCCTCGGGCAATCGCCAGATTGGGGAACTTCGAAAAATCTATCGCGAGTATCATGCGTTCATGGGGGAGGAGAACAAACTCAACCCCTTCGCCGGCTTGAGCTTCGAGGAGCGCAAGAAGGGCAAGCGGCCATCGTTCCCGACATCATGGCTCCGCGACAAGATTTTGAAGGCAGATGCGCTTAAGGGGCTGAACGAAGAGGCAAGGGCGATCCTCCTCGCCACCATCGAAACCGGCGCGCGTCCGAGCGAGACGTGCAACCTTGACGCGAGCAATATCCATCTGGATGCGCCTGTGCCGTATATCAGGTTCGTCGAACGCGATGATCCCGAAGCGCCGCGTGAGTTGAAGACGGCCGCATCCGAGCGCGAAATTCCCCTGGTTGGTACTGCCCTGCTGGCATTCCAGAAATTTCCCAACGGGTTCTCCCGATACCGGGAGAAGGAAGAGGCGGCGTGTGCGGCGATCAACAAATATCTCCGCGAAAACAAACTGGTTCCGTCACAAAAACACACTCTCTATAGCATCCGCCATTCATTCGAGGATCGAATGAAGGAGGCTGGCATCGATGGCGAGATGCGAGAAATCTTTTTTGGCCATCGGCGGTCGCGGCAGGAATATGGTTCTGGCGGCGCGCTGGAATGGCGGCAGTCGCTGCTCGAACGCATGGTGCTGCCGTTCGATGCCGACATCCTGTAGGGACCCGCAGCTCAGGCGATGACGCTGATCAAGGGCTTGGTTTCGAGAATGCTGTCGATCTCTGCCTGGAGATTAACCATTGCCCGGAGGCGAGCGCGGGCGCGATTGGACGGACCGAAACAATACCAGGGAATTTCGAACTGGTGCTGCTCCCAGGTCGTGGCTGCGGCCTTGAAGCCAGTCAACCGCAAGTCCTGGTCGGTTCCAGCAGGAACAAAAACGCGGTGCGGCATCTGATCAAAAAGGACATTGGGGGTCGTTCCTGGGCCGATCTCGACCGGACCCGACCATTGGAAAAAGAGTCTGACGCCGATGCCGGTGAAATACTGCTCATTCCAACCGACCCGGCCCAACTGCAGACCGTTCAGTCCGGCGTCTGCTTGCGTACCCCTGACCGGGTGGAACCGCCCGCTGCGTAGGATGGACAGTGCGGATTCCAAGCTGGTGATGTGCATGAATTCGATCACGATGATCTCCTATTCGTCAGGTGATGAGGATGAAGGTGAGTTTGCCTTGGCCTTGTCCCGCCGCTTGCGCATGCGCTCGAGGATTTCTTGCTCGGCTTTCGCCTCGGCAAGCTCGCGTTCGAGGCGGCGCACGATCGGCAGGAAGGCCGACGCATTGTCGCCGGCGCGCTCAAGGACCAGAGCCATCCGATCAAGGTAGCGTTCGCAACGTTCCACGGTGCGCGGCAGCTCAGGGAATTTCCCATTGGCTTCGCTGCCCGTTGCTTTGCGTTTAGAGCTCATGTGCAAGCTCCCGACGCTGTGCGGCGACGCGCTGCTTCTCTGCTATGACATCGAGGGCGTTGGTCTTGAGGCTGCGACGTGCAAGTTTGGTTGCCAGGTGGGCCAATCGGGCTTCAGCCCGGTCAGCTTCGGCTGCCTGCAATCCGGACTGTTCAAGTTCTTTGTCGAGCGTTGCGCCGTCGAGAAAGAACTCGGTCTTTTCCCGTGCCCTGCTGCTGGCGACATAGGCGTCATGTCGGTCGAAGCGGTCCGACACCAATACCAGAGCATGATCGACGGTCATGCCTTGGCTTTGGAAAATTGTCGAGGCATACGCGTGGGCCAGACGGGCGCAGCCCCTTGCATCTGCGACATCGGAGGGAGAGAAGGTGAACCGCTCTCCATCTTTCTCAGCCTCGATCTCGAGCGTGCCATCGGGCTTGGTGCCGATCTCGAGGACGCGGGCTTGAGTCCCATTGACGACGTCGAGTTCGTCATTGCGGCGCAAGAACCGGATTCGGTCGCCAGCAGCGAGGCGCAGGGTATGGCGGTTTCCCGAAGCGTCGGCCGCTTCGAGGGCGGTATCGGGACCGACGATGGCGTCATGATCCCGCAACCGGTTGCGGATGGCCGCCGACAATGCGCGGACCTCTGCGTTGGTCTTGGCCACCACGAGGGTGAGGTTCTCCTTGGAGGAGTCCTCAATCTGCTGCCAGCGATCCGCGATGGCTTCGACGGTCGCCCGGGGACCATCATGCACGTGGAACTGGCCGCGCCCGACGAAAGCATCAAGCGCCTGGCGCGCCTTGCCGCGCGCGAACGCGCCCGGCGCTTTACGTGCCCAGGCCTCTTTCTGGCGCACCACGGTTTCGATCTGGACCGCTCCGATCGTTTCGCGGATCAGCCGCATGGCGTGACCGGCGCCCACCGGCTGGAGCTGGTTCTCATCGCCGACGATGATGGTGATGGCACCGGCCTGCTCGATGGCCTGGAGCAAGCGCAGCGCCTGCCGCGTGGCCTGGAGCCCACCCTCCTCGACAATGAGGCAGGTCTTGGCGTCGAACGGTTTATTGCCGTGCTCGAGGGACGAGAGCCAGGCATCGATGGCCCGAGCTTCGATCCCGAGATCGGTCGCCAGAGTGTTGGCCGCGCGCCACGCAATCGCGGCGCCGAGGACGGTGTAGCCCTTCGCCTGCCAGGCGGAGCTCACCGCATTGAGGGTCGTGGATTTGCCGGTGCCTGCGCCGCCCTGAACCAGAGTTAAGCCCGCGCCCCCCGTGGCGGCACGGACGACCTTTTCCTGTTCAGCATTGAGTTGGCCCTCGGCGAGAAGCCGGTCGACCACTGGTTTGGCGGGGCCGACGACGCGTGTGGCCGTGGCGCGGACGACCAGTTCGGCAAGCGCGCGTTCGGCTGCCACCATGTCGGGGGTTGAATAGATGGGGCCGTCGCGCGTTTCGGCGAGCTCGACGACCTGTCCACCTTTAACCAATCCATCGGTTGCCGCGAGAGCGTCCTGCATCGAGGCCAGGGTGCCAACCAAAGCGTTGGCAGTTTTCTCGATCACCTCGCGGCGCGAAAAGGTCGCCGAATGTTCGGTCAGATCGTACGGAATGGCCTCGACGCGTTCGCGCCGGGTAGAATCGCAAGCCTCCATGCCGAGTTCGGCGTCACGGCCGGCATTGCGAACGTTGGCGACGATCTCCTCAGGCTCGAAGCCGAGATTGCGCACGGCCTGATGCCAGCGCCGCGTCAGATCCTCGCTACTCAAATCCATCTTGGGCCGGCGCTCGGCCAGATTGATGGCTGCGGCCAGGGCTGGAGCAGCCGTCGATGTCAGGCCAGCTGCGGCCAGTTCTTCCTCAAGGCTGGCGCGCCGTGCACTGAAAAATTTGCAGACCTCTGCTGGTACCCCGGCAATTTCCCAGCGCCAGTCGTCGTCGGCGCGCTCGATGGCAAAACCACGCTCTTGCAGGGCTGTCGCGAGCTGCAATCTGTAGATCGCGCCGAGGGTCTTTTTCCATTTGCGCAAAAAGACTGAATCGATCGCGCCCCAACTTCCGTCAGGGCGTTGGCAGACGGATGGAAAACAGACGTGATGGTGCCTCTGCGGCGAGGGCATGACTGTGCCATCGGCATGTTCTTCAGGTCGAGATTCGGAGTGAGTGAAGACAGCAGCCACGAATTTGGCAGGCTCGCGCTTCGTGCCGCCGTGACCGCGCCGTGCGAGCGGAATTTCGTGCTCGACCAGGCGCAAGGTGGCTTCAATGGCAACGCGTTCGGCTTCGGCTACCACGCGGCGCGTTTCGGCATCCGCTACGGCAAAATGCGAAGATATCGATTTGGGCGAGGACAGCGTGATGTCGACCCCAAGCATGCGTTGGGCGGCAGTCGTTTTGGCCAGAGGCTTGCCGGATGGATCAAGGCCCCAGCAAATGCGATCGAAGTCCTCGGCGCTTACAGATTCGCCTGCCGCGATGCCCAATGCTTCATGCCCGCGCAGCCATGTGCCCGCGGCTTCGCCGGCCGTGTAATAGGCAGCGGCGGCTGACTCGCGGGTGTAGTAGCCAGTCGATTTTATGACAGCGAAGCTAGCGACCATGAAAAAAGGGCCTCCGTTGGGGAGGTCCTTCAATTACGGCACGATTGCCCTGGCCATTTCAGGAACAAACCTATCATGGTGTTGGACGGCTATTTTCTGGTGCGATGGCGCTTGGACCAAACGGTCAACGGCCAATCGATCTGGACGATATCGCCCAGACCGACGATCAGCGCCCGTACCTTGTTGTCGAAAACACCGAGACCGTAAGCAAGGCGCTCTCCACGGACGACGGGAACCTCTTTTTCCTGTTTCGTCCTGGCGGTCGAGGTGGACACGCCGTCCTTACCCTTGGTGGTGGTTTCGCTGGTTTGTTCGATGCGAACGGTGCGCATGCCGATAAGCGTCCTCGTCAATTCGTCGGTCGCGGCATCCTGGTTTTGCTGGCAGACGATCTTGGTGCGGAACCGCTTGAGTAGACTTGTCGCCATGTCGGCACCGTAGATGGACCGCAATTGCTCGACCTCCTGAAGGGCAGCAATAACCCCTACGCCCTTATTTCGACCGACATCGAGGAGATCGGGGAGGCTGCGCAATCGTTTCAGGGCGGCCAGTTCGTCAAGGCACAGGAAAATGCGCCGACGTTGCGAATTGGGAAACTGCTCGTCGCTGGCGTGCGCGGCGATAGCATCGACAATGGCCCCAATCCAGCCGGCCGAAAGGTCCGAGTGTTTTCCCGAGCGCTGCACGATGACAACGGACGGCTGTCCCGGACGATCTTCGAGCCAGTCGATGAACGAGAACGGCTTGCCGTCAACCCAATTTTGGGCCAGCGGACGCATCTGCCGGAGAACCGCTGCCCGGAATGACAAGAAGAAACTCACCGTGGTGCGCGAAAGCCCCCC